>ULST01007971.1_pt1 | contig 27560 bp, 35 predicted proteins | sample 1956951 | NCBI WGS metagenome assembly ULST01 (sample SAMEA4835716, study PRJEB28245) | human gut metagenome | biome: gut microbiome; material: fecal sample | place: Denmark | collected 2008 | reverse complement strand
TTCCAATCTTCAAGAAGCAGATAGCGATGGGCGGTCCTATCACAGTCACCCATCCTGACATCATCCGTTTCTTCATGCTCATTCCAGAAGCCTGCAAGTTGGTATTGGAGGCAGGAACCATGGGTAAGGGAGGCGAGATTTTCGTCTTCGATATGGGTAAGCCAGTCCGTATCGCCGATTTGGCAAAGCGTATGATAGCCCTTTCGGGAGTAGATGGCATCGACATCAAGTACGTTGGACTCCGAGATGGAGAGAAACTTTTCGAGGAAGTTCTGAACGATAAGGAAGCTACGATTCCAACCCATCATCCAAAGATCATGGTAGCCAAGGTTCGTGAGTATCCATACGAGTTGGCTCGCAAGAACGAGGAAGACCTCTATCAGCTCTCCTTCACCTATGATGATATGGCAATCGTGAAGAAGATGAAGGAGATCGTACCAGAGTACAAGAGCCAGCACTCAAAGTACGCCGAGCTTGACAATAATTAAACATTCAACATTCAACATTAAAAATAAAATAAAGATGTTATTACTCATATTAATATTAGTCGGAGTCCTCTCTGTCATAGCTCTCCTCATCATCCTATGGGATTTCTTCAAGCATGGAGGTGCAGCGGTATGGGACACAGAACATCCAGGCAGAATCATTACCCAGAAGGTAGCGAAGAACAGAAAGAAGAAATAATCTCACAGATCTCACGGATTTTGACTCCTTTGGAGTTCTTCCATTGAGAGACCAAATGAGAATCCCCGTTGCTTGCAACGAAGAGAATCCGTGAGATCCGTGGAATCCGTGTGGGACTTCTCTTTCTGAATCACAATGCAAAGATACAACATTTCTCATTCCCAACTCACCGTTCCTCACCGTTGCCCACCGATACTCACCGATTATCACTGATAGGGTTATGCTCCATAAGTATGATACTTAGCTATCGTAACTATCTTGTTTACGCCTTACTTACCCTACCCACCCCTAGAAGGGCAGGTCGGGGGCGGTATCCTGCAGGGGATAGTCGTTCTCTAAGAAAGAGTATGGGTGAACACTTGGTGATGAAGTCGGTGAAGGGTGAACCCCGATGCCAACCTTTAGCGTTAATAATGTGTTAAAAACACTATATAACCCATTATAATATAGACTCTTATATTTCTAGCATGCGCTGTATATACAAAGTTCTTTTTACTAGGGTTCACCCCGGAGCCGAAAAGGTGAATGCTTGGGGCAAGTGTTCACCCCGCTGTTCACCTCCTCGGCGGCAGTATTAATGTGGTACGCACCCTCAAGGTGGCTGGCCGAGACCAGGTGATGCAGATAATGGACTATCTGGACAACATAGAAGAGGAGTATCACAAGTTCTATCCCCACGATCCCTGCCCGATGGAAGGTGGCTACAAGGCGAGCTTCGAAAGGTTCGTGATAGAATCCTTGAGAGCAGAGTGAGATAATCAGCGTGAGATTTAACACCTCAGACCGAATAAGTCTAAGAAATCTGCATTATTGTAGTATGTCCCCCTACAAGGGGAACCTAGGGGTTGTAAAGACTATTGAAGAGAGGCTTGGTGAGAAAGGTGGAGCTATCCTTGCAGGAGAGACGGAGAGGTAGAAAAATACCTTCCTTAACGCTAAGGAAGTTCAGCTTAGTTTTCAAAACAACAATAATATTATTCGGTAGGCGAAGCACCACTTGCATTTTTATAAGCTACTTTTCGCTTTTGGTGTGGAGCCTGCCTTTTGAATAACGATATAAAGTTAAAACAAAGATATAAAGCCATGAAAGGAATCGTATTAGCAGGTGGAAGCGGTACACGCTTGTACCCCATCACAAAGGGAATCAGCAAGCAGCTGATTCCAATCTTTGATAAACCGATGATATATTACCCAATATCAGTATTGATGTTGGCAGGTATCCGTGAGATACTCATTATCTCAACCCCTTTCGATTTACCAGGCTTCAAGCGCCTTTTAGGCGATGGAAGCCAGTTAGGTGTGAAGTTTGAGTATGCAGAGCAGCCATCACCAGATGGCTTAGCCCAAGCCTTCATTATCGGTGAGAATTTCATTGGTAATGATTCTACTTGCCTTGTATTAGGCGATAATATCTTCTATGGTGCAGGATTAAATCAGATGCTGCATCAAGCAGTAGTAGATGCAGAGCAGAACAACAAGGCAACCGTCTTCGGTTATCGTGTCAGCGATCCTGAGCGATATGGCGTGGCAGAGTTTGATGAGCAAGGCAATTGTCTCAGCATTGAAGAGAAGCCTCAGCATCCAAAGAGCAACTATGCAGTGGTAGGCTTGTATTTCTATCCTAACAAGGTAGTAGAAGTAGCCAAGCATATCAAGCCTTCCGCTCGTGGTGAGTTGGAAATCACCACTGTTAACCAGGAGTTCCTGAAGGATAAGGAGCTGAAGGTGCAGACCATGGCTAGAGGATTTGCCTGGCTCGATACCGGAACCCATGATTCCCTTTCAGAGGCATCCACCTTTATTGAGGTCCTGGAGAAGCGCCAGGGCTTGAAGGTGGCTTGTTAGGAAGGTATAGCATACCGTCAAGGTTGGATTACCGCAGAACAATTGAGAGAGAATGCTCAGCCAATGCTGAAGAATGACTATGGCAAGTATCTCCTTTCAATACTTGATGAGAAAGATCAAACATTAAAAAAGAATTTGGAATTTTAAGCAGTAAATAATTATGGCAGGTGAAATGCCTGGGGTTTATTTTATAAGCTACTTTTCGGCTCTTGGTATGGAGCCTGCCTTTCTTAAAATATAAAACGATGAATATTATCAAAACCAATATAGATGGCGTACTCATTATAGAGCCACGCCTCTTCCGTGATGCTCGTGGCTACTTCTTCGTGAGTTTCAGCGAGTGAGAGTTTGAAGAGAAGGTTGTCCCAATCCTGGGACATAGTGTTCACTTCTGCCAAGACAACGAGTCTATGAGCAGCTATGGCGTGATGCGAGGCCTGTACTTCCAGCGCCCACCTTATACACAAAGTAAGTTGGTACGCTGCGTAAAAGGTAGAGTACTCGATGTAGCTGTAGATATTCGCAGGGGATCCCCTACTTATGGCAAGCATGTGGCTGTAGAACTGACAGAAGACAATCATCGCCAGTTCTTCATCCCAAAGGGTTTTGCCCATGGTTTCGCTGTCCTCTCAGAAACAGCAGTCTTCCAATACAAGTGTGATAACTTCTATCATCCAGAAGCCGATGGAGGCATCAGCATCCTCGATGATACCCTCGGTATCGATTGGAAGATTCCAACAGAACATGCCAATCTCTCAGAAAAGGATACGACACATGCGATGTTGAAGGACTTCGATTCTCCTTTCGACATCAATGTAGATTTATATAAATAATACTATTATGGCAGATAAAGAAGTTTTAGAGCGAATCCTCTCGATGCTCCCAGAGGAGTTTCAAGACATTTACGGCGATACGATACCGGAGGCAAAGGAGATACGCAAGAAGATGGGAAAGAAGGTTTCTTCCATCAAGTCTTATTCTTGTTCGATGACTATGTTTGAGGATATTCGTAAGCTCAACTACAAAGGTCAAGCTCAGGTCTGCAAGACCTTTCATCAGTACTTAAAGAAGAATCCCAATGTGGTATCCTTCTTTCTCGACCGTTTCGAGGAAACCTATTCCCGAATCAATATGAAAGACCTTGAGGAATCCATTGAATGGATAGGCTATGCTGTTAATGATATGGACAACACCTTTTCGGAGATAGATTACAACGACCCTATGACTTTCTTTGATATAGAGAAATCAATGGGAAAGGTGATTAGTAAAGAGCTGATGTGTAATTTTCTTGAGTAAGAATAATACCTGTTCCATAATGAAACTAATGTCGAAGAATAAAAATCGCAGCATTGAACTTGATTTGTTCAAGATTTTACTAGTTATAGGTATGGTTGCTGCTCATGTCTTTCAACTCTTATACAATGGGGAAGGAGAATCTATGGTTATCAATTGTTTTTCAATATATATCAATGCTATCACATTCTCCGGTTTTCTTTTTTGCTTTGGATGTGCCACTCAATTGGCATATCTTCGAAGGCTGAAAGATAGCTTGCTAGCACATAAGCTGATTAAAAACGGTGTTCGTTTGTTGATAGCTTTTTATATTAGTGGTATTGCATATTCAGCCTTTGTCTGCCAAAGCTTGAGTATCAAAGAGACTGTAAAAATTTTGCTTCTCTGGAGTATACCTGGTTATTCTGAGTTCCTTTTAAGTTTTGCAATGCTAATGCCCTTAGTGTGGTTTCTTTACAGACCGTTCAATGCAATTTGTTCGAATAAAGTTAATATGGGGGGGGTAATTTTGCTCTCTTTGTTTTCTACATTTTTACCATATAAGTATGTGAAAATACCTTTGTTAGGTGTTTTGGTAGGAAGTACAAAATTTGCATGTTTTCCATTGCTACAATACTCCATGTTCTTTTTGTTCGGCATATTCTTTTGCAAACAAGGGATGAAGATGGCCAACAAGATTTTATTAATTTCTTTTATGCTAACAGGGACATCATTTGCATATATTATATTTCATCATAGTATTCCGAATAGATTTCCTCCTACGTGCTTTTGGATTCTGTTACCTTGTGCTTCGTTGGCTGTATATTGGAAGTTTTTAAGTATCGTCAAGAATCTCAGCTTTTTTAATAGGCACAAGAAACAGATCGGTATCTATGGCAGTAATATGTTGGAGTACCTTGTGCTAAGTAATGTGCTTATATTTCTTGCTCGATTTATCTATGGGCATAACTTGAATGTGTCTCTTTGTCTAATGATGATAGTTTTTATATTAGTAAGCTGTATTTGTTATACATATATAAAATTAAAATTATGGCACAATCAGTAAAAGTTAATTATATACTCAACCTTATCAATACGGGAACCCAGATGCTGTTCCCATTGATAACCTTTCCTTATGTTTGCCGAGTTATAGAGGCTGATGGTATCGGACAGATCAACTTCTTCCAGTCCATTATCAGTTATATATCCTTGTTCACTTGCTTAGGCATACCGATGTATGCCATCCGAGAGATAGCAAGAGATAGAAGTGATGTGGTACAGATGAATCGAACGGCGATGGAGATCCTGTTGCTGCATTCGATGCTGACATTGGTTGGATACGCTATAGTCGCCATCCTTTGTTTGACTGTTCCGCAGATTCAAGTCAACATACCATTGTTCTTGATTCTGAGCCTTACCATCTTTTTTACGGCTATCGGCTGTGAATGGTTTTATCAGGGAATAGAGGATTTTAAATATATCACCATACGAGGACTTATCATCAAGACGGTTTCTGTCGTTCTCTTATTCATCTTTGTGAAGAGTAAGACAGATTTGCTCTACTATGGTTGTTATACCGTCTTTGGAGTCTTAGGTGGTAATATCTTCAACTTCTTCCGTCTTCGTAAGTACATCCATCGTGAGAACATCATCTTCTCAGAACTTCATATCAAGCGACATATCAAGCCAGTCTTGAAGGTATTCTCGTTCTCTGTGGTAACCAGTATTTATCTCCAACTGAATACGGTATTATTGGGATTCCTGAAGAATGCTTTGGCGGTAGGATATTTTGCTGCTGCTACCAAGGTGATGCAAATGTTGTTGACGATGTCTGCCTGTCTTGGTTCTGTTATGATGCCACGAGCATCCCACCTCATTGCGGAGAACAAGGAAGATGAATTCAATCGTTTGATTCAAAAGTCTTACGATTTCACTTTGGCGATAGCACTTCCGATGACGATTGGTCTCATCTTCTGTGCGCCAAGTCTTATCACGGCTTTATGTGGAGTTAAGTTCGAACATTCTATATTGCCATCACAGATTATAGCACCGATTATATTAATGGTCGCAATCTCTAATGTCTTTGGCATTCAGGTGTTGTTTCCTAAAGGAAAAATCAATATCGTAACTTTGTGTTGCGGTATAGGAGCGGTTGCAGATTTGATTCTCAACCTGTGTTTGATTCCGTTTTTCTCTTATATAGGTACGTCTATAGCTTATTTGGGAGCAGAGGTAGCCACGACTGTTTCGATGTATTTCATTGGTCGCAAGTATATACCTATAATATATTTTAAGAAATCGCATCTCACTTATGCGTTGGGTTGCATAGTGATGGCTTTCGCCTTATATGGTTTAAGTCTCTTGCAAATGCCTACGCTCACCATCTTGCTTCTGCAAGGTTGCTGTGGAGTCTTAGCTTACTTCATTATCCTATGTATCTGCAAGGACGAAATGCTAATTCAAATATTGTCAAAAATAAAACGATAATTATTATATGGAAAATCATTATGATTACTTAATAGTTGGCTCCGGTCTTTTCGGAGCAACATTCGCACATCTTGCTCACAAGCAGGGCAAGAAGTGTTTAGTTATTGACAAGCGAGCTCACTTGGGTGGTAACATCTTTTGTGAGAATATCGAAGGTATCAATGTGCATAAGTATGGCGCACACATCTTCCATACCTCCAATAAGAAAGTGTGGGATTTCGTGAACTCTATCGTCGAGTTTAATCGTTATACCAACTCGCCAGTGGCTAACTATAAGGGCAAGCTCTATAATCTGCCTTTCAATATGAACACCTTCTACCAGATGTGGGGTGTAACCACACCTGAAGAAGCTCAGGTTAAGATTGATGAGCAGAAAGCGGAAGCTGTGGCACGTATGAAAGCTGATGGCGTTACAGAACCTCGTAACCTGGAGGAACAGGCTCAGGTATTGATTGGAAAAGATATTTACGAAAAGCTTATCAAGGGGTATACTGAGAAGCAGTGGGGAAGAAAATGTACAGAACTTCCTGCATTCATTATTAAGCGTTTACCAGTTCGTCTTATCTTCGATAATAACTACTTCAATGATAAGTATCAGGGAATTCCTGTTGGTGGATACAACAAGTTGATTGATGGCTTGCTTGAAGGAGTAGAGACGAAAACAAATGTAGATTTCTTTGAAAACCGCTCTTATTGGGAGGGTATTGCGGACAAGATAGTGTTCACAGGTAAGATAGATGAATTCTATGATTATCAGTTTGGCAAGCTAAACTATCGTACAGTACGCTTTGAGACTGAGGTCATAGATAAGTCAAATTATCAGGGCAATGCTGTGGTAAACTATACAGAACGTGAGATACCTTACACCCGTATTATTGAGCACAAGCATTTCGAGATGTTTGGTCAGGAGGTGTACGATTGCCCTAAGACTGTTATCTCAAAAGAGTATTCTACAGAATGGAAAGATGGCATGGAGCCATATTATCCTGTGAATGACAAGCAAAATTCAGAGCTATATGCTAAGTATAAGGAATTAGCAGATAAGGAAGAAAATGTTATATTCGGTGGTCGCCTTGCGGAATATAAATATTATGATATGGCTCCTGTTATCGAGAAAGTATTAAGTTTCAATATTATTTAATTATGGAAAAGATATTATCAATAGTAATTCCTACGTACAATATGCAAGACTATCTTCGTCGTTGCCTTGATAGTTTGATTGTGTCCGAGGAACTGATGAAGCAACTAGAAGTACTTGTTATTAATGATGGTAGTAAAGACAATTCCTCAGCCATTGCCCATGAGTATCAAGAAAAATATCCCGAGACTTTTCGAGTAATAGATAAGGAAAATGGGGGGCATGGTTCCTGCTGTAATGTAGGTTTGCGCTATGCTACAGGTAAATATATTAGATTTCTTGATTCTGATGATTGGTTTGATGCAACTGATTTTCCAAAATTTATGGATTTATTAACACAGATTGATTGTGATTTGATTCTTACAAATTATGTGGAAGATTATGTGTATAAGAAATTCTCAAGAAATATTGATTATTGCAACAAATGCAATAATAAAATTTATATGGCCAAGGAGTTTCCATTTAATTTATTTGATAGTTTTTCTAAACTTCATAGATCGACTTTTAAAACAGATTCTCTTCGTCAGTCTGGCATAATCTTTACAGAAAAAGCCTCATTTGATGATACGGTATTGTATATATTGCCGTTCAAGACCATTAAAACTATTTATTGCACAGATTTTCACGTATATCATTATTTTTTAGGAAGAGCTGGACAAAGTGTTAATGGGGTAGATGAAAGAAAAGTGAATATGTTTATTCATGAATTTAAAAAGCTAGTTTCAGATTATTTGAGCATTCGTAATTCTTTTCTGTCTGAAAAACAAATTGATTTTTTTGATAGTTTTCTTAATCGTATCACTTTCTCGGAAGTTTATCAACATGCTTTTTTTCTCCCTACCAAACAGGCTAAGAAAGCTTTAAGTCATTGGGATTCATATATTAATTCATTATCAATTTCTAGGAAAAAAGATATTCCATATTGCTTACTTTATGAGAAGTATCCATTCTTTATTTCTAAATTGTTATTTAAGCTCATATGCAAAAAAAATGCAGTTTTGAGACGGATGGGTATTATAAAATAAAAATAAAATATGAGACCATTACACATTATAATGCCAATGGCAGGTGAGGGGAGCCGTTTCTTGAAAGAGGGATGGACTACACCTAAGCCATTGATTAAGTTGCACGACAAGGAATTGTTCCTTCGTGCTATCGGGAGTGTCAAAGTAGAAGATGCTCCTATGAAGTATTCGTTTATTGTTCGACAGGAACATATAGACAAGTATCAAATAGATGAGAAGATTAAGCAGATACTTCCAGATGCAAATATCTTCTCTGTTCAGAAAACTACAAGAGGTGCTGTCGAGACTTGTTTGATGGCTCGTTCTGCGATTGTACCAGAAGATTCCATCGTTGTTATGGATTGTGATTTGGAGTTTAAGAGCAAGGATTATGTAGAAAATATCGAATCTATTCTGTCTAAGTCAATAGAAGATGTAGATGGTGGAATGCTGGTATCTTTCGACTCAGACCTTCCAAAGTATAGCTATGCTGAGGTAGATGCTGATATGAATGTTATCAGAACCGCAGAGAAAGAGGTGATCTCTCATCATGCTCTTTGTGGAGCTTATTTCTTCTCAAAAGCCCAGAGTTTCTTGAATGCTGCAGATGCAATGTTGGCTGATACTCATTTCTCAAAGCCTGAGTTCTATGTATCTTTGCTTTTCAATACACTTTTGCAGAATGGTGAGCATGTAAAGTTAGCTAAAATGGAGGAGTATTACTCATACGGCACTCCTGAAGAACTAAAACGATATATGTAATGTCACAGATAAAACTACTGGTAACAGACTTTGATGGAACTTTGGTTGATACCTTTGAGGCAAATTTCTTAGCTTACCAGAAGGCATTCTCCCAGTTCGGCTTAAATTTAACAGAGCAGCAATATAAAGATTGTTTCGGTTTCCGATTCGATGACTTTATGGAGCACATGGGAATCTCTGATACAATCATCAAGCAAGGTATCAGAAAGGCAAAGGGGGATTGTTATCCTCTCTTCTTTGACAAGTTGAAAGTCAACCATTCTCTTCTTTCAATGTTGAAGTCCTTCAAGCAAGCAGGGGGATTAACTGCTGTGGCATCTACGGCACGAAAGAAAAACTTAATGAATGCCTTGGAGCATATAGGAGCCTTGGAAGCTTTTACGCTGATTATAGCTGGCGAGGATGTTGAGCATGGAAAACCCAATCCTGAAATCTATAATAAAGTTTTAGAAAAGTTGAATGTCCAGCCTGGCGAAGCTTTGGTCTTCGAGGATTCTCCTGTAGGCATAGGCGCAGCTGTTGCTGCTAATCTTTCTTATGTTCAAATAACAAAAGACTATTTTTATGGAAATACAAGTAAAAGGTCATAGTGGATGCCAGATAGATATTGTCAATGACGGCAATAATCTGTATATCTATAAGAGTACACATGACCCTAAATATATCGATCGCCTCTACTTGCAAGCTAAAAAACAGCAAGAGGCATGTAGAAGAGCCTATCAGCATATACGTATTCCTGAAATCTTTGAGATAGACAAAACGGATGAACATCTCATAATCAAGATGGAGTATGTGTATAGCAAGAACTATATCGATTATTTTGAGGATGCAGGGTTCGACAATATCAGTTATTTTGTCAAGGCCTTGAAAATCTTCATGAATGCCGAGATAGAAGATTCTCCTCTTCGAAACGTCAATACCCAGATTGTTAAAGATAAATTCTTGGATGTTTGTAATAAATGCCATGTGAATGAATTCTTGAAAGGTGATAAAGAGGTAGAGGCTTTGCTGGAGAAATGTAGCAAGGTGTTTGAGCAACTACCGATTGAGATTGAAATTCCGATTGGAAAGTGTCATGGTGATTTGACTTTCTCAAATATCCTCTTCAATGGCAACAACTATTATCTCATCGACTTCCTGGATTCTTTTATCGAGTCACCTTTGCTCGACCTTGTAAAGATTCGCCAGGATTCTCAGTATGAATGGTCCCGATTGATGTATGAAGGAGAGGTTGACTTGGTAAGACTGAGCATCATATCTCAGAAGATAGACCATGAGATTGATTCTTACTATTCACAGTATGTTTGGTATCGTGAATATTATCATGTCTTCCAGTTAATGAACTTCCTACGTATCTTGCAGTATTCCAAGGAAGAGGAAGTAACCAATTATCTTAAGAATGTAATCAATTCAATGTTATGAGTTTGAGTTTAATAGTGCCAATAGCGGCAGACCGACCTGAGTATGAGCGTACAATGCCGTATGTTTTCAATTTTTCGGATGATGGTGTTTTGCTATGCATCAAATCTATACAAGGTTTGGATTTAACAAAGTTTGAGCATATTTATTTTGTGATTTTAGATAAACTTGATCAGAAATTCCATCTGTCAGAATTGCTCAACATGCAGCTGCGCAATTTAAATTTAGCAGAAAAGGCGAAAGTCTTATCCTTGAAAGTTCCTACAAATTCGCAAGCAGAAACCATCTACGAATGTATAAAGCAAGAACAGATAGAGGGTGGAATCTTCGTAAAGGATGCAGATGGTTATTTCACCTGTGACTTTACCGAAACCAATGGTATCGCTATTTATCCTCTGGACAAATTGGATATGGTTAATCCTCACAATAAGAGTTATGTAGATTTGGATGACCAGTTCTACATCACCAATATCATAGAGAAAAAGATTATCAGCCGATATTTTAATGCGGGTGGTTATCTTTTTGAGAATGCCAGTCAATTCTGTTCATATTATGAGCGATTGGCTCATTTTGAAAAACTATATATGTCTCATATAGTTTATGCCATGTTGCTTGACAATATCTCGTTCCGTCCTTTTAATGTTGATGATTTTATAGATTGGGGTAACAAACGTTTGTATAACAATTTAAAAAATATTTAGTTATGAAAGTTTTAATTACTGGTGCTGCTGGCTTTATTGGGTCACAGCTTGCTCATCGTCTATGGAAAGATGGTGCAGAACTTATTCTGATTGATAATTTTTCTTATGGTTCCAAAGATAACCTTATGTTTGAGGATCATGACTTTAATTCCGAAATTCAGAAAGTAGATATTCGTGATAAGGAAGCAATTAAGGAGATTTTTCAGAATAACAAAATTGACTACGTTTATAATATCGCAGGTATAGCACCATTGCCAGATTGTCAGTTGAATCCAACTGAAGCCATAGAGGTGAATCTTGTTGGTTTTGTTAATATATTGGAGAATTCGCGCATTTATGGAGTCAAGAAAGTAATTCAAGCTAGTACTAATGCAATGTATGAAAACGAGACAGAGTTCCCTACACATGAGGATAATTTCAAACAACCAACATTGATTTATCCGAATACGAAGTATTGTGCAGAACGCTTTGCTGAGTCATATTGCAAGACTTATGGAATGAACGTTACTTGTCTTCGTTTTGCTAATGTTTATGGTCCACATATTGATTGTTTGAGAAAGCAACCTCCTTTTGTAGGCTATATGATTCGTGAACTTTATTATGATAGAGTTCCTGTTTTTCATTCTACAGGAGAGCAGAGAAGAGATTACATCTATGTAGAAGACCTGATTAATCTAGCAATTCTTGTGCAGAAATCAGAGGGCTTTGATTGTGTAAATGTTTCTTCTAATAAGAATTATTCTGTAAATGAAATGTACGCCATAGCACAGCGTTTGATGGGTAAGGATATCAAGGCAGAGTACGCTAATACAGATCATTACTGGTATAAGTATCCAGGTTTATATGAAGGTGCCTATCCTATCAAGAGTGAAATATTAAATCATGAGGTTAATAAGTATTCTCTTTGTGATAATTCTTTAGCTCATGAGAAGTATGGCTGGACTCCAATGGTTGATATGGAGGAAGGGTTACAGAATGTTATAGAATATGAAGTCAAACTTCTTTCTAGAAAATAGTATGTCAAAACCAATAGTAGTAGTTACTGATCTTTCTAATAGAATTATCTATTATCAATGGTTTGTTTATGGTTTTATGCTTTTAGACAAAAGCGGTATTATCAAATTAAAGTTTGATTTGCCGCTTTCGCAAAAGCTTTATGTTATAAATCATGCACAGTTCTTTGTTCGCTGCCTGAATAAGATTAAGAATTATTTTCAAGGAAATAAAGAAATAAAAACAGAGGCCTATTTTAGAGGATATGTTTTAGATGAAAAAGGTAAGCATACTTTTTGTATTGATTCAGCAGATAGTCCAAACATGTTTAGTGGGACTCTTCTCCGTTTTTGCGATGTATATTTCAAAATTCAGTGCCCAAAAGAATTCGACTCAAAGGGATTTAAAATTGGTAATGAATATATTCCTTTTTTTGATTCAGAATTTGAAAATCCAGAAGATGCGGGAAAGACGAAGGCAAAGCGCAAATTATGTCCAGAGGTATATCAGTTTAACGAAAAGATAAAACCTTTGTTGCTTGCTGTTAGGTCTATGGGACGAACTTGTTCATTCAAAGAATTGGATGCAGCTTATAAGAATTTACTTTCTGCTCGTTCTGTAAAGCAAACAGGTAAGGCTATGTGTTATTTTGGTAATGCTGCTGGGCCTGTGCCAACAGAACATGTAACAGAACCTGATTGGGATTGGGAGTCAGATATCTTGGGATACTTTGGTAATAAGATAAACCATCCTAATGAAAAAAGAGCTAAGATTGCCGATATTATGGATGATCTTGGTGAAGGTTATGATGCTAGAGTTATTAATAGAGGTAACTCTGACACTGGTGTCAATACTAATGAGGAATTAGTTATACCGCTGAAAGATTTCTCTAAACACGTTGCAAAGTTCCAGTACAATGTCAATGTTTCTGGTTATCGAATGAGTATTCCTGCTCGATTCATAGATAGCTTCGTATGCGGTACAGCCATAGCTACAGATAATCTCCATGTGAAATGGTATCATCCATTTGGTGATGAAGTGACGGAAATTGGAGAAATGGGTTATCTGCCAGATAATGAAGTTGATTATTCGGAAGTTACTGATAAGCTGAAACATTTAAAGCCAATTAGCAAGGAGTACGTTATTGAACAATACGAAAAGTATTGGGCACCTGATAAGGTAGCTCAGTATATAATAGATTCGGTGATAAATAAGTTATGACGAATATCTTGTTTGGAGTAGATGACAAAGAAGGTCTTATCACCCTTGTCAAGGGGTTGAAAGATAATTTGCAGCGAGATGGTTACCATCATATCCCTAGCGTGCAGCAGGGTTTAGGAATTGATAAGATATGCTCGTTTAGATGAGTTCAGAATATAAAAAAACAATATGAAATTATTATCTAAAATTTATGATGATTTTCTCAAGGCAGATAACCTGTTGTTTGAATCTTCAATAGAAGAATATCTTTACGTTGCTAGAGAAATTATCAATAATAATAAATATCAAAGGAAAAGAGTTAGAAATTCTACTTCTATTTATTCTTTGTTAAGGAATGATTTAAAGAAACTATGCACTATTCCGACAATCGTCTTGGCTTTGAAAAAAGAGGGCTGTTCAGATGGCGTTAGTAAGTGTTTTTTTGATGTTCCAGACAATTTGATGATTCTAGATGGTCTTCAGCGTACCTATTCTTTAATGGATGTTTATGATGAATTAAAAAGAAGTGAATCTGAGCAATTTGAACGTTTTAAGAATCATCTAATAAGGATAGAGTTATACAATGGCATTTCTAGAACAGGGATTCTCTATAGAATGTTGACTTTAAATACCGGTCAGACACCTATGACAAAAAGACATGAAATAGAGATATTATATTCAGATTATCTTGCTATAGATTTAGGTGAAGGCGTTTATTTAAATACAGAGACATCAACTGTCTCATCTACAAAAGGCATAGGGGTCTATAATTTTAGTTTTGCTATAGAAGGATTTTGTGCTCTTCTGGAAGGTGATGAATCCCAGTTAACTAAAAGTGATTTGTTGGTTACAGTACAAGAGTTAGAAAAAGTTTCTCAAGATGACTATAAAAAAGATTTGTTTCATGAGTTTCTTCTAACATATAATGCTATAGCAAAAAAAATAGATGAGTTAACAAATAATATGTCTCTTGGCAAAGAAATCTCCTATAAAAGTATTTTTGCAAGAAATATATATGAGTTTATGAATAAGGCTCAAACTTTTTCTGCTTTTGGCGCTGCTGTGGGGAATTCAACGTCTTTAGATGCATTTTCTCAGTTGCAAAACATTAAATCCCAAATACCTTCTCTAATAATGAGTGGTTCAGACAAAACATTTTTCTTGAATTCCATTATAGAAAAAATGGAGTATATTAAGCAACATGCTAAAAGAATAGGTGATGGGCAGAGACTGTTTTTAAAATTATTTTTCAGCAATCTGTTTTGCAAGGATACAGATTCTTACTTGAACTTATTGGGTTCTTTAAATAAGGCTTTTGCCCAATATAAAAATAAGATAGGAAATGGCTCTGAGTTATAATGGTGATACGCATCAATTTGAATTGCCTATAGATGGTGATTCCGTTACTTTATTGATATCTTTTCCATTTGGAGATAAAGATTCTCATGGAAATGTATTTGAAGTTGGAGAAGATAATACCTTTTCCTTTCAGGAATGGACTAAAGATGTTGCAGAGAATGATATTCATTGTGTAAAGGTTATAAGTAATGAAAAAGGAGCACAAAATTATCGTATAGGTTGGCTGTTCCCTTATGCTGCGTTAACTTCAACAGAACACGATTTTGCAGAAAATCCTCATTTCTTATTTTATGCATTCCATGCCTACGTTGAAATATTAAAAGATAGGCAAGTATTAAATCGTCTTCTAGAGGGGGTAAGTTTTGAGAGCATAATTGATGAAAAGGTTGCCAATAACAAGAATGTATTGATTATAGAGAATACGAATCTCTTGCAAAATACTAAACTTAAAGAATTAGAACTATCTCTTTATATGTATGGCTACACACAAGGGGTTTCAATTAATTCGTCTAAATTCTTACAAAGCATTAATGATGATGGCAATACAATTTTGTTAAGAAGATGCAAGCATGTGTTAAAACCTCAAAGTTCTAGTTACATAAGCTCTTATATAGATGATTTCTTGTCGACATATATTGGTGAAAATAACGCTTTCATTTTATTCTTGTTTATATATCAGCTTTTTGAGCTATTGCTTGATGATATTCTTATCACAAAATTAAAAGAGTTGATAGATAAGGTTGACAAAGGAACTGCTTCTACGCGTCAGATTGATAGACAATTGCAGGACAGTACTGAGTCTAAGAGATTAGCTGCCATTCTTGATAATTCGAAAATAAAAAAAGCAAATTACAAGAGCCTAAAGAAACTTTGCAATGACTTTATACCAGAACGTGAAAATGAGTTCGATTTACCAGAATGTATATATCAGGTAAGAAATAGAGTTGTTCATCGTTTTAGGATGGTTGCAAATGACGAGATGGCAATGAAAAATATAAATGAAGAATTATTATTATTTACTTTGGATTTGCTAATTCGATATACAATTAAATAGATTCTGATAATATAGTAATTTTTAATTATGATACCAAAAGTAATTCATTATTGTTGGTTTGGGGGTAATCCCCTGCCCAAGAGTGCACAGAAGTGCATTGCTTCATGGAGAAAGTATCTCCCTGATTATGAGATAAAGGAGTGGAATGAGAGTAACTTTGATGTGAATATCATTCCTTATACAGCAGAGGCATATAAGGCTAAAAAGTATGCCTTTGTGAGTGATTATGCCCGTTTCTGGATTCTCTATAAATATGGTGGTCTTTATTTTGATACCGATGTAGAGGTTATCAAGAATATGGATGACATCATTGCTAAAGGTCCGTTTATGGGGTGTGAGAATGAGGCTAAGGCTGGTGCGACTCCTGCGGAGCTTGGGGTAAACCCAGGCCTAGGGCTCGGGGTTACTCTAGGCCTAGGGCTGTATGGGGAAATCCTAGAAGACTACAAGACGTCTCACTTCATCACAGCTAATGGGGAATTAGATCTTAAGACAATTGTAGATAGGACAACTGAGGCCTTATGCAAGTATGGTCTCCAAAATACATCTAAGATTCAAGAGGTTGCTGGAGTTTTAATTTACCCAAAAGAATATTTTTGTCCAAAAGATTATTTTTCCGGTAAGTTAAATGTTACTTCTAATAGCTATTGTATTCATTGGTATGGTGCTTCATGGGTCCCAAAGACAAGCAAATTGAAAAATAAATTGAAACGGAATTATATTATAAAAAAAATCATTAATGTTATTAAGTGATGACCGCTTTATATTTGATTTTAATGACTGTTATTGGTACGTATGGGAGTTATATAACATGGTTTAATTATAACTCGACAAAGTTAAACTTGCTCATTCAGAATGGATTATGTATGGTGATATAATTCTTTTTTTAAAGGCTTGCAGAATTGGTCCTATATACGGAATGTCTGATTGCATGTCAATATATAGAATTAATCCTAAAGGTATAAGTCAAGATACGACATTACTTAAAAAGTGGATTTTTATGAAGCCGCAACATTATGAATGTATTAAAATAAACTTTGGGGATATGTTGGTTTTAAAATGGCTTGATAATTTTTTGTCATCGATTTATGCTCAAAAAGCAGCAATTTTAGGATTAAAAGGCTTTGGGGATTTGAAAAAAAGTTTTTGCCTATCTCCTCGTAAAGGTATTTATACATATATACGCTTTATGGCTGTATTTTTTCTTAAGAATTTTATAGATATTATAAGGAAACATTAAACTCTTTGGTAGTATGGTATATACATTTTTTGTTTGTGTCCTGGTCTATTTTTTTACATATTTGTTTGCTTGTAAAGCGAAAATTTGTAAACGAAACAATAATAATAAACAATATTGTTATTATCTTATTCTATCGGTTTTTATATACTCTATTATTATCGGGTTGAGATATAATGTTGGATTAGATTATGAAGCTTATCATAATTTGGTGATAGGATATAATTTATTTGAATTGGATCGAGTTGAATTTTTTCCTCATTATTTAGCTATATTAGTGCAGAGTTTTAAGATTCCATTCTATGTCTGGTTTGTAATAATGGCTGGAATTTCAATTTTCTTTGTAGAAATAGTTTTTAGAAATAAATTAATAATACTTCTTCCTTTTTCGGTATTATTATATCTGTTATATTATTTGGATTTTAATGTCAATGTTGTGCGACAAGCTTGTGCAGCTTCAATAGTACTATTTTCTTTTACTTTTATAAAATCTAAGGAAAAGGTGAAATTTTTAGTTGCTGTTGGGGCAGCTTATTTGTTTCATAAATCTTCTTTAATTGTAATCCCTTTATATTGGTTAATATCCGATAAAGATTTTTTTTCAATGAAATGGCAATTTGTTGCTTATTTATCATTTACTTTGTTTGGAACGCTTTTTATAAAACTATTGATAGATAAAACTACAAATTTGTGGATTGCGCTTGGCTATATGGATCAGCTTGAAACTGTTGTTGCAAAGGATATGCTTGCTCAGTCGACTTCTGGTTATGGTATTATAATGAATTTCATTCGTTATTCTATCTTTATCTTATTATACCCAAAGGTAAATCTTTATTTTAAAGATAAAGGATTTAATGTGTTTTATAAAATATTTTTCATAGGAATATGCCTATATGTTACAACGATGTCTGATATACTGTTAAGTCGTATGAATATGTATTTCCTTATTGCCGATGTGGCTGTATCATCCTATATGTATTATTATATGTTTAATATGAAAAAATACAAACTGTTGGGCGTGGGATTGCTTGCTGTTCAATTCATTATGGCTTTTCAAGCCCAAGTTATAAATATTGGCGAGTGGCAATTTGTTGATTTTTAATTTTGAAAATGCGGTATGATTTTATCTATAATAGTCCCAGCGTATAACGTTGAAAAATATCTTGAAAAGTGTTTACTGTCATGTCTGCATCAAGATATAGAGAAAAATAAATATGAAATTATAGTTGTAGATGATGGATCGCCTGATAATTCTGGTGCCATAGCAGATAAAATAGCTTCTCGTTATTTAAATGTTAGAGTTATACATCAAACTAACCGGGGGCTGTCGGGTGCTAGAAATGAGGGGCTTCAGCATGCAAAAGGAGAATATATTTGGTTTATTGACAGTGATGACTGGATAGAATCAAATTGCCTTTATAGAATAGTTTCACAACTTGATGGTATTGATGTTCTTTTATTGCAATATAGGAAGGTTTATGAAAATGGTAATCCTCCTTTTAATCCCCCTTTCTGTGTCTCAAAAAAACATGAAACAGGAAAAGAATTCTTGAAAAGATCTCTATTTCCACATCCAGCTCAATTTGCTATTTATAGAAAACAATTTTTGATAGAAAATCAGTTGTTTTTTGTTGAAGGTATATATCATGAAGATTCAGAGTTTAAACCAAGAGTATTATATTTAGCCGAATCTATAAATTCTGATATTTTTGTATGTTATAACTATTTGCAAAGAAATAGTGGAAGTATTACTTCAAGCTATTCTATAAAAAGAGCTCTTGATGCAATTTTTGTTATCGAGAATTTGTGTAAATTTAGTGATAATTTACCTCGTGATGATCAGCGGGTTTTTAATGTTCAAATCTCAATAATTTTAAATGAAATTATCCATGGCTTAAAACATCTATCTAAAGAAGATTATTTCCAAATATTGAATGTTTTATGTCGTAAGACGCCGATCTTCAAACGAATGTGTAGAACAAAATCTGTGAAATATCAACTTGAAGGTTTGATATTTTCTTTGCTGCTTAAAATAGTTAAAGAATTTTATTTGTTAAAAAAGAAAAATGAAAATTTCTGTAATAATACCGACTTTTAAGCCTCAGAAGTATTTGTATGAGTGTCTGTTATCTTTAAAAAATCAAACATTGGATAAGTCCCTGTTTGAAATAGTTTTAGTATTAAATGGTTGTAGGGAGCCCTATTATACTGAAATACAAGATTTTTTGAGATCTTCTTTTAGTGATATTAAAGTTAAATATCTTCAAACAGATATGCCTGGGGTATCTCATGCGAGAAATTTTGCACTTGATGTTGCTGATGGGGATTTTATTACATTTTTAGATGATGACGATTCTTTAAGTCCTACATGTCTTGAAGAGATGCTCAATTTGGCAGGGTATGATACTGTTGTTGAATGTTATCCTTATTCTTATATAGATGGATGTATTCAAAGTCAAATACCTGATTCTCTTTCTAACGCTTATGATGAATGTGTACAGAATTCGTATTTTTCTCTTGAGAGTTTGGCTAGAAAATTTTTTTCTGGACCTTGTATGAAATTGTTTCATAGATCAATTCTTGAGGGTAGAAAATATGATGAACGATTCAAAAATGGAGAAGATAGCATTTATATGTTTTTAATTTCTGATAGGATTAAAAACGTTAACTTTACATCTAAAGAAGCTATCTACTATAGAAGATACAGAAAAGGAAGTGCAATAAGTTCTAGTAGATCTTTGGGAAATAAAGTTTCTAACTGTTTACGATGCATGTTTGAATATACTAAGATATATTTTAAGGGCGGATATAGCGCATATTTTTACTTTACGAGAATTTTAGCTGAATGTAAGTCAATTGTTTTATATATGCTTAATAAAAAATAAATATGAAAAGAGTTATAATTTGGGGCGTAGACGATTACAATGTCTTAGGATTGTGCAGACAATTTGCCAATTCTGATTTTGAATTGTTATTTATTGCCTATCGTGGAAATGCTAACTGTGCTACAGTAAGTAAGTATTGTACAAAGTTTGTGGAAGCTCTTACTATTGAAGATGGATATAATTATCTTATGTCGCATTGTGCAAATGCCAAAGATAAGGCTGTTTTGATAAATTCAAATGATTTGATAGCTGAGTTTATAGATGAACATAGTGTTGAACTTAAGAAGTATTTCACTATTACAGGAACAATAAAGCCCGGTACCGTCAAGAAATATGACGATAAAGGTGTCATGGGACAGTTGGCAGAAGATATTGGCTTTTTAGTACCACAAACAAAAAAATGTCATTGGAACACAAATATAACTGATGTAAAATACCCATGTATACTGAAACCTAGCCATCAAACAGCTGGAAAATATAATGAATTTAAATTTAAGATTTGCACAACGCCTGCACAACTTAAAAATACATTGAGATTTGTACGCCATGATTCTGAATTCTTGCTTCAACAATACATTCCTAAAGAAAAGGATATATTGATCTATGGAGCAAGAATGATGGATGGTAAAACATGTTTGGCTGGTGCTTTGGTTCGTGATCGTTTTTGTGGTACTGGTGAAAGTTCGCATGGTGTTATTACTGAAAATATCCCAATATGTGTTAATACAGAATATATTGCTCAGTTTCTTGAAAGAATCGACTATTATGGTCTTTTTAGCGTAGAGTATGGAATGGTTAAAGATGAGGCTTATTTCTTTGAGGTAAATCTCAGAAATGATGGTACATCTCATTTCTTTTTCCAAGCAGGTGCCAATATTCCTCTAGCTTGGGCTTATAGTTCACTCGGTCTAGATTATTCCAAAATTAAAACTGTAGTTGATGGTGATTCTTACTATATGGATGAAATTTATGATATCCAAAATGTGAAAGAAGGCAAGATTTCTAAAGATCAGTGGGAAAAAGAAAAGTCTGAGGCAACGGTCTTTAAGTATTATGATAAGGAAGATTTGGCTCCATATGAAGCTATGCTGAAAATTAAAAACAGAAAGTTGTTTATGGGGTCATTTGTTGCTAAATATAGATTGTATATTGTTTGGTTCCTTGATAAAATTGGTTTTAAAAGAAAATAAGATGATAATAAATTTGATGTATCATGATGTTTTTGTTCATGATACAAATGAATCTGGATTTCAAAGAGAACGTGACTTGCCATACAAAATGAATGCAAGTATGTTTGAGAAGCATGTTAAATCAATTTCAGATTATTGTGAATTTACACATCTGTCAAAGAATCATGTCGTGTTCACATTTGATGACGGAGGAAAATCGTTTCATCAGGTAATAGCTCCTATACTTGAAAAATATGGTTTTAAAGGATTATTCTTTATAACAACTCAGTATGTAGGAACAAACACCTTCTTAAATGAAGAGGAAATCCGAGATCTTCATTTAAGAGGTCACATTATAGGTTCACATGCTCATACTCACAAACATCTTTATACTTTGACCGATGAACAGGTGGAGGACGAATGGAAGTGTTCAACTGAAATCCTTAGTCGCATTCTTGGAGAGCCAATAAAGTATGCTTCAATTCCTAATGGAGATACTTCTAAACGGGTATTAGCCAATGCATATAAATACGGTATAAGATATATCTATACATCAGAACCTATTACTAAAGTGTCTTATTTTAATGATATGCAGGTGATTGGACGATATGTTTTGCTCTCAGATAGTTCTATTGAATATGTTATGTCTATCATAACTAGTTCAAAGAAGAGAATCCTACTTCGCTGTAAACGTGCTGTCTTAAAGATAATAAAGACTATCCTCGGTAGTAATTATGTAAAATTAAAAAATCTATTGTTTAGATAAGATGGAAGTTTCTATAGTGATGCCGTATTATAATGCGGATAAATATATTAGAGAAACGGTAAAGGCAATTATAGCCCAAACTTATACAGAGTGGGAATTGATAATTGTTGATGACTGTAGTCCTGCACCAGAAACAGCCTCTGTTCTTCAGAATGTGAAATCTATGGATAATCGCATAAAAGTGATGAAAACAGAGAGGAATGGAGGAGCTGGTCTTGCCCGTAATGTTGGAATTAGGGTTGCAGAAGGTCGCTATTTGGCATTTTGCGATTCTGATGATTGGTGGTATCCTACCAAATTAGAGGAGCAAATTCATTTTATGGAGGAAAATAACTATCCGTTTACATGTACATGGTATGAGGATGCCAATGAAAAATTGGTGCCATATTATGTTATGAAACAGAAAGAAAAACAGACATATAATAGTATGATTTCTGGCTGCAACGTAGGTACTCCAGGTGTGATGATTGATACTCAGATACTTGGTAAGAAATTGATGCCGAACCTTCGACGAGCAGAGGATTGGGGACTGTGGATGATGTATCTCAGGGATACTGATTATTTGGTGACCTATCCGAAGGCTTTATGGAAATATCGCCATGTTGCCGGCTCAGAAACTTCTAATAAATTGAAGCAGATGAAGTCTGTCGTAGCGATGTATAAGCTGGTGCTTGGAATGAATGTGTTTACAGCTTGGTTCACTTGTCTGTTTATCTTCCTGCCTAAGAACATTTGGAAAAAGTTAAGAAAGAAACTTTAATAACTCCACCGATAAACTTCACATATAGCTATGACTACATATATCATTATTTTTGTTTTGCTTCTTATCGCAGAACTTATCTACTTCCGCATTGCGGATAAGTGTAATATCATTGATAAGCCGAATGAACGTTCATCACACTCTTCTATCGTGTTGAGAGGTGGTGGCATCATCTTCCTGATAGGGGCTTGGGTATGGAGTGTATTCTTCGGATTCCCTTATCCTTGGTTCCTGGCTGGTCTGACATTGATTGCGGGTATCAGCTTTGTGGATGATATCCGCTCGCTGCCTGACAGTGTGAGATTGGTGGCGCAGTTTGCTTCTGCTGCCCTGGCTTTCTTTCAGCTGGATATCTTGCATTGGTCTATGTGGTGGGTGGTTATCCTGGCACTCATCGTATATGTGGGTGCTACGAATGTCATCAACTTCATGGATGGCATCAATGGTATCACGGCTGGTTATTCGCTAGCAGTATTGGCGCCTTTGGCATTGGTCAATATGAATGAGGAGTATATGGCGCAGAGCTTGGTTATCTCTACTATCCTCGCATCATTGGTATTCTGCATCTTCAACTTCCGACCAAAGGGTAAGGCGAAATGTTTTGCTGGTGATGTGGGATCTATCGGTATCGCCTTTATCATGTTGTTCCTCCTGGGCAACGTCATCATCAAGACTCAGGATGTTACCTGGCTTATTTTCCTGTTGGTATATGGTGTGGATGGCTGTCTTACGATTGTTCATCGCATTATGTTGCATGAAAATCTGGGTGAGGCTCATCGCAAGCATGCTTATCAGTTGATGGCAAATGAGTTGAAGATAGGTCACGTGAAGGTGTCTTCCTTGTATATGGTTATGCAGTTGGTGATTTCATTGGGATTTATCTATCTGTGTCCTGATAATGTAGTGTACCACTGGATGTATCTTGTGGGCGCATTGCTCGTGTTGTCACTCGCTTATGTGCTTTTCAAGAAGAAGTATTATCATCTTCACGAGGAGTATCTTGCTTCTCTTAAGAAATAAGAATCATGAATACATTGGAAATAAATAAAGATTTCTTGGATTCTCTTTTTGCCAAGGCACAGGAGAATCCTCGCTTACGTCAGAACTATGATCTTCGCACTAGTGCTGAGGATCAAAGCCAGAGGATGCTTAATGCTCTGCTACCTGGTACTGAAGTGGCGATACATCGTCATCCGAACTCATCAGAGAGTGTCATTTGCCTTAGTGGCAGAATGGATGAAGTGATATACGAGGAGGTGGTATCGTATCTACAGGATGGTGAGGATACCATAAGAAAGGTCTCTTATCAAGAGATTGAGAGAATTCATCTTAATCCGAAGAATGGGGTGTATGCCTGCCAAGTGCCTAAAGGGGCATGGCATACGGTTGAGGTATATGAACCTAGCGTCATCTTTGAAGCAAAGGATGGGGCTTATGGGAGTGATGGGAGTGAAATTCTTCGAACCACCTAGTTCCTCCTTCCAAGGAGGACTCTACATCTCTCACCAAGCCTCTCTCTTGCCCGTAGAGAGAGGATTTAACCGCCCTCAGTGCTGCTTTTCTACCTCTCCGTCTCTCCTGCAAGGAGAGCTCCACATCCTAACCAAGCCACAATAGGCTTTACGACCCTTTCGGTTCCCCTCACAGGGGACAGAAACCCTTCTCGAAAAGGGAAGGATGTAACCGTCCTCCGGTGCTCGGAACCGCTTCGCTATAAGGTTGTCGGACCAAAGCGGTCTACGCCATGTTGTGCGGGCTGAGACCGCCTTGCTAAAGGCGGATAGGATTATTGAAGTGCTGGTTTTGTGATAATTTGCTGATAACTTGCAGATTTCTTGTGGTTTTCTTGGCGGTTTCGAGAAAAAAGCGTATTTTTGCGGCAAAGTTGAACGTTTAAAAAGGAGAAAATTATGAATATTGTTGCTTTAAGTAATAGGCTCGCAAGTAAGGTTCCTCATTGGCATGAACTCGAAAAGTTAAGTAAGGAAGATAAGATAGAGGTTATTGCTTTACTTTCCATGTCGATGGCAAATGCAGAGGAAATAAAAACGCCAGCAGATAGAACTAAAGAAATGGTAGAACGTTGCTGTGGTTCTTGGGTTGGCGAACAGTCGGCAGAAGAAATTATAGCAAATATCAACGAAAGTAAAATGTCAAAGTCAGAACCAGTCAAGTTTGGATGATATGAATTACTTGTTGGATACCAATATTTGTGTATATTTTATGAGGGGTAAACGAAATGTGGCTGCTAAAATTTCAGAAATTGGTCAAGAGCATTTCTTTATCTCTGAGATGACTTTGGGTGAATTACTTTATGGGGCTCAGTGTAGCGATAGACCTTCTGAGAACATTAGAGCTGTTCATGTGTTTTGCCAGTATGTAACAATATTGCCAATGGTAAATATTTGGAATGAATTTGCTGTTCAAAAGGCTTTTCTTCGTAAAAAAGGTCAACTTATTGAAGATGCTGACATAATTATCGGTACTACAGCTATCATAAATAATATGGTTATGGTTACAGAAAACGTTAAGCACATAGGAAGGCTGAATGGTATTGTTGTTGAAAACTGGATGGAAAAATAAAAAATATATTATTGACGCTGTTTGCTGATTACATTTTGATAGTTGGAGGATAGATTATGGCAATAGATATAAAGGTTATTCCGACTCTTCATGGTGATGAAGCTATGCGCTTTATCAACAATGCAGATGAGGTTATGAAAAGTAAAGAGCGTGTTGATTTTTCTGAGAAAATAGCTATAGCTCGTGCTATATTTAAAAAAGCAGGAATGTAATCTATAGTGGGGACGCTGTATTGGTGATATACTTTCGAATCCCTCCGTCTCCCTTTAGATGACTTTTCTACCTCTCCGTCTCTCCTGCAAGGAGAGCTCCATATCTCTCACCAAGCCTCTCTCTTGCCCGAAGAGAGAGGATGTAACCGCCCTACAGTGCTGTATTTGCCCCACCTGTCCCTCCCCAGGCTGGAGGGGCCTTAACCCACTCCCAAGCCCTCGCCCTTTCCAAAAGGGCAAGGGATGTAACCGCCCTCCGGTGCTCGGAACCGCGTCGCTTTATGGTTGTCGGACCATCAAAGGTCTGCGCCATGTTGTGCGGGATGGGACCGCCTGGGGAATAGCAGTTTATAGTTTACTGTTAATTGTTCACAGTTGATTTTGTAGTAATTTGCTGATAACTTATAGATTTCTTGTGATATTCTTGGTGGTTTAAAGAAAAAAGCGTATCTTTGGCGGTAGAATGTTGAACTAGAATTAATAGGAGGCTAGAATTATGTATACAACTGGTAATACAACAAATTCAGTTCTTTCTTTGTCTCCTGAACTCATGAAAGAGTTGGCGGAGTATGCTGTTAAAGAACATCGTGCTGGTCGTTGCTTGACCCAAGAACAAGTGGAAAAATCTGTGATGGAGTCTATGGGATGGAGTTCTCCCTCTTGTCACGAACAGGAGGTTGTTGTTTCTGATTGTTTTATTCAGATGGCTGATGCAGAATTAGATAGAATGTGGAATGAAGGAACATTTAATGAAGAACGTATCGAAAGCTTCCGGCATCTCCATGAACGTACTCCATACAAATTAAAAAAGAAATAATTATGGAAGGAATGTATATTGTTTTGGGTGGTGTTGGCATCGTTGCCTGCTGTCTTTATCTTTGGTCTGCTTTTACGAAAAGCGGCAAGAAGTGGATTGAGAGCCTTTAAGGCTTTTCTCCGGTGCTTGGAACCGCTTCGCTCTAAGGTTGGCGGACCAATCAAAGGTCACGCCATGTTTTGCGGGCTGGGACCGCCGGGGAATAGCAGGTTATAGTTTATTGTTAATAGTTAATGGTTGATTTCGTGGTAATTTGCTGATAACTTGCAGATTTCTGATTTTCTTGGTGGTTTCGAGAAAAAAGCGTAACTTTGGCGGCAGAGTTAAACGTTTAAAAGGAGAAGATTATGGCATTAGAGATAAGAAGCATTCCTGTTTTGACAGGTGAGACCGCTGAACGATTTGTTCGTGAGGCAGAGGAGAATGAGCGTAATCCACAGAGGAGAAAATTAGTCTTTTCTTTTGAGGATATTGATCGCATTATGGAACGTTCACGTAAATATATGAAAGAACATGGAGGAAAAGGACCTTTTGCAAAATAGTTGTGGGGGCTTTCCATATCCTGTTACAAGTGATTGAATACATAGCGTCGTGGTTTGTTCATCCTGACAATAAGACAGGTTGCCGCTTCATTGTTGTTGATGCTTACAATAAGGAGAATGTGCTTCATTTTTATGAAAAGAATGGCTTCAAATTCTTGTACTCTACTGAGAGTTTGGAGAAAGAGGCGAATCATATTCCTGAAGATGAACACTTAGAGTCAAGGATGATGTATCTTGATCTGTTGGGATATATAAGATAAAAAACTAATTTGGAAAACACAATAGAATTAGAATTTAATTTTTAATTATATACGAAAAGATGGGCAGGGCTTTGAATAAAAGATCTGCTCATCCTGTTGGCTTATTTGCTTTTTAAATAAGGTAATGGACTGATTAACACAGATGATGGTACTGATTAGCAGATACTACCATCCATTTATAATATTTAATTTATGAATTCAGAGAGTAAAAGTAAATTCAATCTTTGGCTGTCTGAACATCCAGAGTCGTTTCATCCCAGTGATGAGCGCGGATGTTTGATTTTGTGAATTCCCTCTATGAAACGGAGGGGAATATATGTATTGATGAAATTTTCAGTGGATTTACCAAAAGCCATCCTGCTTACAGCAAGGAGGAGGCGATGAGATTGAGTGATAAGTGGGAGGAACAGA
>ULST01027676.1_pt1 | contig 28088 bp, 16 predicted proteins | sample 1956951 | NCBI WGS metagenome assembly ULST01 (sample SAMEA4835716, study PRJEB28245) | human gut metagenome | biome: gut microbiome; material: fecal sample | place: Denmark | collected 2008 | reverse complement strand
TCAGCCCCCTGACCAAGCGCAGCCCTGCCGATCCCCGGCTGACGGAGCGCTTCGAGCTGTTTATCTGCCACAGCGAGCTGGCCAACGCCTATTCCGAGCTGAACGACCCCATCGACCAGCGCCAGCGCTTTGAAAAGCAGGTGGAGCAGCGGGAGCGGGGCGATGACGAGACCGAAATGCTGGACGAGGATTTCCTCACCGCCATGGAATACGGTATGCCTCCCACGGGCGGCATGGGCATGGGCATCGACCGCTGCGTCATGCTGCTCACCGGCGCGGACACCATCCGGGAGGTCATCCTGTTCCCCACGATGAAGCCCCTCGATTGAGAAACCCTTGCAGCGCAAGGGGTTGCAGGCTTTTTCAACACAAGGAAGGCCGGTTTTACCCCCGTTTTACCCCCATTGACTGAAAAGAGGGGGCGGTTTTACCCCCAGAATTTACCCCCAAACTAATTGAAGAGAATGCCACATGAGAAATGCCCATGACGATTGAGTCATGGGCATTTTTTTAGGAATTGCGTATAAGTATTCAACATGAGCGACATCGCGGATATTAAAACTGCGCCTATGTTTCGTCCATCCATAGATTCTCGTTTGAGCGGTTTTCGAAATCTTCTTGTTCTGCCGGTGTTGCTGGACGGACCATAGTCTTCCCGCAATCAGGACAGGCCACCACATTTGTTTCAGAAAAGAGATAATGGCAATTATCACACGCATAAATCATCCATATCAAGCCTCGCTTTCGTGACTAAAGTATAGCACGGAGCGAGGCTTTTTTCAATTTAGACAGGAAGGAGGCCGGTGCGATGAAATGCTTGCTCAAATATCAGTGGATCAAACTCCCCCGTAATCAACTACCGCCCGGAAAGGGCATCATGGGCATATGGGCTCGCCTGGCTTCCAGGGCCGCCTTCCGAAGTGGGAAGGCAACCTACTGCGGCTATATCAACGAAGTGACGGTTGGAACCTGGGCTGGCGGTATTGTAGGCCTTAAAAGCATCATGGGGATGAAGCGGCGGCAGCAGGCTTTGGAGATGATGGACCGTCTCGCAGATCTTTCCTATATTGGGTACACACTGGATCCAAAATCGAAGAAACTTACATACAAGATCACAGATTGGGTTGTAAGGTGCTCTGGAGAGCCCTGTACGGGCCATGAGGCCGTTTACGTGACAGAGGGGTATGGTTTCCTATGCCTGCCCAGAAACGTCACACAGCGCCTTGTAGAGCAAGGCTATTCATTTGATGAGTCAGACGCATGGCTGGACCTTTGGTGCCACACGGTATGGCAGGAGCCGAGCAATGTGTTCTCTCATATGGCGCCGTCAGTCCAATTTGGGCAGTACGGTGCGGTTTTGACCTTGGAGTTCCTTGGCAGGCGTTGGAGATGGGAAAAGACGAAGGTCTGGCGCTTTTTCAGAAAACACGCGGATGCCTTCCCGCTGTATAAGCTGCCAGGTTCCTTTGGATGTCTGGTCTTCAATGCCGCTTATCCCACCGGTGAAAGAATACCGCAGCCCGCCATGGATCAAATAGAACGTATTTTGAGTGAAATACGTATTTTGGGCAGAAATGCGCGCAACAAAACATCAAGCGACCATGCCCAACTCTGCAAACTGGTTGCGTGGTATAGCCGTACCATTTTGCAGCAGGAGCAGACAAAAACTGGCCAAGCATCAGCGGTGGAGGGCCGTGTTGCACATTCGGACTGTAATAATACGCGTGCGTATTTTTCTCCGTGTAAGATTTTAGAGTATGTATGGGAGGACTGCCAAGGTGTCACTTCATGCATGGCGCGATTTGAATTTTTCCACAGTGTTTTGCCTCGGGCCGGACCTGTGGATCAGGATAACGGAGGTATTGAACATGACAGATTTGAAGGCATCCCCTTGTGGTGAAATGTCAGATCAGGGACAAGGCCCTTCTCAAAAACTGCTGCGCGACCTTTTGGAACGCAGAGGGCTTATAGAAGACTCCAGCATCAGAAATGAGAAAGCGCGGGTAGCTGAAAAGGAACTGCGCCGGAATATGTACCACAACACGCAGGTTATGCTTAAAAACTATCGTGATATCGTTTGGGCGCTGGAATGCTTTCCCGGTGAGACTGCCCAGGAACTGGAACAGCCTTTGAAGGATGTGGATGCGCTTCTCAGTGCGGTAGACGCTCAGATTGCTATGGGAAATGCAAAACTGGAGCACCGCCTGCTCAGCATCCGTAAGTCACGGCTGCTTCTGGACCGAATCAACGAAGCGCTGACGGTGCTACGCCATAAGCCTGGAAACGGAGAAATGCTGTACAATATCATTTTCCAGACCTTTATAACGCCGGACAAGCCTAGTCACTCGGAAATTCTGTATCGATTGGATATCTCTGAACGTCACTACTACCGCCTGCGTCAGCAGGCAGTGAATATCCTCTCCATACGCCTGTGGACAGCTCCACAGGGGTGCCTAGACGCCTGGCTTGAGATCCTGACACTCTTGGAGGGCTGATGGCAGGAACGATGGCAGAAAAGTGGCGGAAAAATGGCAAGGTCGGTGCGGCTGACAGGAGGAGTACAAATGTGCTATCCTGATATCGTCCAAAACTGGACCTGACGGCAAGAAGCCGCCTTGAAGCGATTTTACTGGTCGCTTTGAGGCGGCTGTTTTGCTGTCAAAACAAAAAATGAGGAGGTACGCAAATGGCGAACGACGAGAAGAAGCAAGACCTACGGAGTGGGGTCCACCGGCGTTTGGGGGATTGGCTCCATATGGCGATGATCGCCTGCTATATGGCTGTGCTGTTCGTACAGCCTGCTGCCGCGGCAGACGATGATATGTGGACGCGGTTTTCAGAGATTATAGCGAATGTTTACGGCGAACTGCTGGGAATCTCCACAATTGTTGCCGTCACGGCAGCTGCGGTAGCCTTGTTAGTACGCATGATTTCCCGCAATGAGCGAGCTGTAGCGGAGGCGACGAGTTGGTTAAAACGGATTGTAGTGACATGGATCGTGCTGAACACCCTGGGATTCATTGTTGCTTACCTGCAGCCGCTCATCGAAGGCGGCAAGTACACACCCCCCAAATGATAAGTGACAAAATTACTGTACAATAGACAAAATTATGCTCCTCAAAATTCCAAGCTGCACGAACCACCGTGGATTCCATGATGCTGCGAATGGCACAAATCGCGTGGAATCATGGACTCGGCTTGCTGGTCATTGACGAGATATTTTGTGAAAAGCAATCGACAGTGCATCGGTTGCTTTTTTATGGAAAGGGGAATTTTTATGATTTATCATAGAAACTCAGTGTACAGTAATTTTGTAAGTTTACCACACGGACAGAAGAAGCACCCATCTTTACCAAGCCTCAGAAACAGGCGCAGTGTATATAAATTTTGTAATAAAGCCTGCATATTTGAGGCAATCAGTGTACCTATTTTTTGTCACTGAACACCAAACCGTGATCTCAAGTAGTGCTACATCAAAATGATTGAGGAGGACCTGTCAATGAAGAAAAAAATCTTTTCCATCTCTGCATCACTCCTGCTTTTGACTATGTTGGTCATCCCTGCTGACGCAACCAATGTAGATGTTACAGATCCGGACGCTATGCTCCCGGTTGATATCATCCTTGACCAAGATAATCGGGAAATCAGGAAAGTGTACGATCTCTCCCCCAATACCGATCCGTCCACATTGCCTATGCAGCAGTTTGAAAGGGATGGCCTCCTCTATGAATGCACAGATGTGTTGCGTGAGGTCATCATCGGCAGCGAAACGCAGGTGATTACGCAGACGGAAACGGTGGAAAGCGACAAGAAAGATATGGAGACGATTTTATCGCTTCTGCCACAGGAAAAGGAAGTTACCACAGAAGAGGACTTTTCCGGGACTCTGCACCTGGATTTGGACAGTATCAAAACTGAGCCAGCCGGCTATGGAAGTTCTACCAAGCCGGTGACCGCTACGCGCACCTATCCAAACTTGGCAAGCCAAGATATCAACCACCTGCCAAAGAGCATTACGGAGGGGGGCAGAACGCTCAATCTGCAAGATGTCCAATGGCAAACGGATAACACCTATAACGCCGACGACTATGAGATCGGCGACCGCTTTACTGCGGTTTGTACCTATGGCGGCAGCAAAACAGTCAGCTATGTGACCGGCTATACCACAACGGCTGACTATACGGGCGAGGTTTACCGCACTGGCGTCACGGTAATCCGTTATACGGTTATTTTCACAGGTACTCCGATTGAGCCGGTTTTATCAGAAGAAACGCAGGATGCTGGGGAAATAACAAGTTGGCTGATGGTGTTACTGCCGGCACTGGGTGCTCTCGGCATTGGCGCAGGCGGAGCATATTTCTTTATGAAGCGGAAGGAGCGAAAAATGTATGAAGAACTGGGTGAGAACAATGGCGCTGTTGCTGGGCATCACGGCGATGATGATGACGCCGGCACTAGCGGCGGATTATGAGTTTGATGCACCGGACGGCGGCATGTACGCACCTCCCACCTCAGTTGACCAAGTGATCGTGGTCGGTGGAGGGGTGACTGAGAGCAGCAATATTGACCGCAGCAAGAACACTGCTATCATCGCGCCGCCTTTTGGCAGCCCGGAATCCTACCAGCCCGGAGCTGGTACGGTTCTGATCCCACAGGCATCCACGGCAACAGGGAACACGGGTGGCAGTGATACAGTCTACCTTCCCCCTGCATCTTATGTGGATGGTACTCCCACAGAGGACACGAGCCTGAGCAGCACCAAATTTACGCTTCCTGATGGGCTCTACTATACAGATGGGAGCATTGGTCGGCTAAAAATCCCTGTTTTGGGGTTGTCCGTCAAAGTTTATGAGAATGAGAGTCTTGAGAACCTCGCCAAAGGGGCCGGCCACTTTAAGTCTACTTCCTGCTGGGATGGAAATGTGGGGCTTGCTGGTCATAATCGCGGTGTGGCAAACCATTTCGGAAAGATCCATACTTTGGAGAACGGTGACAAAATCACCTATACCACCAAACTGGGCACCAGGACCTACGAGGTATTTTTTGTGGGGCAGATCGAGGAAACAGACTTTTCAAGACTCGGTCGGACAAGCGAAAATATGATCACACTGATTACTTGCGTTCGGAATGTGCCGGAGATGCGCTGGTGTGTCCAGGCCCGGGAAATCACCTGACTACCAAACTTTTGTTGTAAAATTCCTCTCTGTCCGGTAGAATATAAGCAAAGATACATGAGAGGAGGCAGTCAGTATGAAAAAACTATGTTTGGTGGCTCTAAGCATCACCTTGGCCGTGGTACTCGCCTGTCCGGCCCTGGCAACGTCCTCAGAAGAGGAAATTGCAGCGGAATATCTGAAAGAACAGGGGATTCTGGAAGGAGACCAAAACGGAGACATGAACCTCGCGTCCGGTCTGACCCGGGCGCAGTTGGCCGCAGTTCTGACGCGACTAAATGGGAATCAGGAACATGTGCAGGCGGAACAGGAATTTTACATCAGCCAGTGCAAGTTCCCGGATGTCCCGGCATGGGCCAGACTCTATGTAGGCTATTGCTATTTCAACAGCCTGATGGTCGGCTACGATACTGGGGCCTTTGGCGCTGATGACGGCGTGACCCCTGCTGCGGCTTGTACGGTTGTTCTACGGTACATGGATCTTCCAGATATTCAATGGGATTACAACACCGCCTGCCAGACGGCTCTTGACCAAGGGCTGACCACAGCGGAGGCTGTGGCTAAAACTGAGATTACCCGCGGCGATTTGGCAATCATGCTCTATCGGGCGCTGGGCAATACCGATTTTGAAGGTAGTACCGTTACGGAAGAACCGGAGGGAACAATCAGCAGGAACACAGATGGCTCCATCAATTTGCCAGCAGACGGCTCTCAATATGTGCCTCAGGAAGGCGATGTGATCCGCTGCGACGATGGTACCAATTACACCATCACCGATGTAAGCCGGTGGGACAAAAATATGTTTGCTTCCGGACCAGTGGGCGAGTTGCCTGAGCCGACCTGTGATTGGTCTTTGATGCCCCAGGTTGAGTTACCGGCACCAGAGGCCCGGCATTATTCCATCAATGATCATGAGTACCTTTTCGTGCGAAATCTCTATGAGACCCGACGAATGCTTTACACGCTTTATAACGCCATTGGGGATAATCCAGAGACATGGCAGAACGGTGCGCCCGTGTCCCACCCAAGTGGGGCCCCAAAGGTACAAATCTATCTGAGTATTGACGATGGACTGAACCCGCGAGTGTTCTGGCCATGGCGCGCAAATCAAATCATTGACCTGTTCAACTCCTGTCCGCCGGGAACATACCGCATGGAGGCGTGGGATGTCTACAAGGACGGCATCTTCCAGCGGACGGAGTACAACATCCATGTAAGATAGGCCGCTGTAACCAAGATTACAGCGGACAAGCGGTATACGTGAGTATACCGCTTTTTTAATTTCCAAAATAAATCAAAGAAGAATGCCGTGAACCCGAATGCCATTGAGCCGGGGGCGCGGTTTTTTTCTGCCCATTTTTGGAGGAACAACATGAAAAAACGATTTCTAAGTATTCTGTTGGCCATGGTCATGGCTTTTTCAATTTTGCCGACGGCATCGCTGGCGGCGGGTTCGGTTGAGGAAGCCCTCGGAGAGATCGATATCTATAACGGCGGGCAGGAACTTTCCTACCTGATGATCAATGGCCGCGTCCGAACCCTGATCTATACCTACTATAACTACGTCAACGCCAAAGGAGAAATTAAAGAGATTCCGGCCTACTGCGTCAATCCCAATACTACCGGTGTGCCGCAAACGGTTGACGTTGGGGAGAGCATCGAATACTTGGCTGAGGAGAAAACGTCGGATCCGAAAGTGCTTGGCATTGTGGCCAATGGATATCCGACTCGTTCGCTGGAAGAACTGGGCCTTGAGAATAAATACCAAGGCTATTACGCGACTAAAATGGCGTTGTGGTGTTATCTCCTCAGTAATTGGGACATCAACAACCTCAAGGTCAATTCGGCGCTCAGTGGCGTGGAACTGCAGCGCGCACAGAAGATGCTCGCTGCGGCAAAGGACATCTATGCCCGCGGCACAGCATGGAATGAAGTCCTGTCCCCTGAAGTGACCTGTACGCCGGATCGGGATACTGCCTACGAGGTCACTATCGACGGCAAGCAGTACAAACAGCAGGTTTTTACATTCTGGTCAAAAACCTGGGTGTGTGATTATGCAGTTGAGGTTTCCTTTACTGACCCCGGTTCTGTTCCCCGGGGCACCCGTATCGTGGATATGAACAACCGGGACATCACCACAATTACCACTGAGGGTACTGGTGATGGCTATGCGGGCAAATTCAAGGTCCTGTATCCGCTAGAGAGCGTTGAAGGAGAAACCGGCAGCGTCCAACTCTCTTTCCGTACAGATGTCTATAAATACGCCGTATTTTATGCAATTTGCCAAGAGAAGGATGAATACGGTGAACTCCAAAATTATGTAGTCGATACGGACCCGACCACGGAAATGGACCTCTCCACTTTCAGCAACTACGCCGACCAGCCGGTAGAGGAATACGATACCGGGTTGCGGATCATCAAGTATGAAACGGGGACGGAAATCCCGATTAGTGGTGCTCGTTTCGAAGTCGTTGGTCCTGACGGCGATTCCGTCGGTACTTTTGTGACCAATGGGGACGGCCGCATCGAGATCCCCCTTAGCAAAAGCGGGAATTATACCGTAATTGAACGGGAAGCTCCACAGCATTATATGATCAGCGAGGAGCCTGCCCAGAATGTCACCGTCGTCTACGATGAAGTAGCCGAGGTGACATTTTTTAATGACCCCTACGGTACTCTGCGTATTGAGAAAAAATCCAACACCGGCATGAACCTGCCGGGGGCAGTCATCACCGTCGAGCATATTGAGTCGGGACAGACCTTTACCGCTACGACATCAAGTGCAGGCGTTGCTATTTTCGATGAGATTCCCTTGGGTGCATACCGGATTCAGGAGAAGACTGCCCCGGTGGGCTGGCAGTTGGATGATACCGTCTACACCGCCACGGTGGTTGCTGGCGAGACCACTACAATCCCTATCATTAACGAGGAGTTACCGGGATTGCGGATCATCAAGTATGATCGAAAAAATATGGTCGCCATGCCCAATGTCACCTTCGCCGTCTATCGGGACGGCGAATTTTTAGGCAATTTCAAGACAGATCAATTTGGTGAAATCTTGATTGCCGATGCAGAGCCGGGGACTTACCGGGCGTTTGAGGTAGATACCGGCGATGAAGGGCACATTCTGGACACCACCCCCCAGGAGGTGGAACTCCATGCTGGGGACGGCATTAAGGAGCTGTTGTTCTTCAACGATGTCAAGCCCGGATTGCGGCTGGTGAAGGTGGATTCAGATGACCCCTCCAAGGTCATCCCAAACGCTGTATTCGAGATCAAATCGGTGGAGGGGACCTATGGCCCCCAGGAGTTCCGGACGGACGAAAATGGAGAGATCGACCTTTCCATGCTCCCCCCTGGCTCCTATGTAGTGACTGAAAAATCCTGCGATGGCTATGTGATCGACGAGGCCCAGCGTATCATCGAGCTGAAGCCCAATGAAGACGCCCAGTTCGTTTTCACCAATCATATCAAGCCCTCTTTGCAGCTCATCAAGCTGAGCAGCGATGGCTCCCGGCTGGCCGGTGTCACGTTCCGCATCGCCAAGATCGAGGATGGCAGCCACTACCTGGACCGCACCACCAGTTCCACAGGTGAGATCCTGGTATCCGATTTGGAGCCTGGCGTTTATTCTGTGCGTGAATTGTCCTCTGTGCAGGACCACATCCCGGACGATACCGAGCACCATGTAGAGCTGTTTCCCGGCCAGACCAGCACGATCACTCTGACTAACGACAAGCGCCCCAACCTCTATATCCATAAAACCGACGCCGACACCGGGGAGCCTATTGAGCACACGGTCTATCTGGTGAAAGGTGCAGACGGCCACTCCATTGCGGAAGTGGAGACGGACGAAAACGGCGTCGCTGTGGTGGAGAACTTGCTGCCCGGCGTCGTGGAGGTCATCGAAAAGTCAGTCCCGGAGCCCTACCTGCTGGCCGAGGATTCTCAGATGGTGACACTGTTCCCCAACCGGGATCGGGATGTCTATTTCCAAAATTATAAGCGCCCCACCATCGAGATCATCAAGGAAAATTCAATCACACATGATCGAATCGAAAATGTGCCGTTCCAGGTCTGGTATGCCTCCAACAACACTGCTACCGGAGAGTACAACGACCTGGGCGTTTTCTACACCGATGAAGAGGGTCGTATCGTGCTCTCCGACCCGGACCTCTCCCTCCGTGATGGTTGGTTTCGGGTAAAGGAGCTGGAGCCGGCGCCGGGATTTGCTCTGGCGGACCCGGACACGCAGGAGGCGTTTATCGCCGCAGGCGAGGGGCACACATTCCGCTTTAGCAACCGGCCTCTCTCGGCCATTTCCGTATGGAAATATGACAGTGAGACCGGGGCCGCTATTGAGGGGGCTGTGTTCCAGGTCCGGTATCTCTCCGGCAACACCTCCGGCACCGGCGGAACGGTCATCGGTACCTACCGCACTTCGGTAAACGGCTCTTTCACCGTCACGGGCTGCAAGGCCGGCACTTACATCATCGAAGAGCTCTCCAGTGATGGCTCTCATGTGATCGACACCCCGCCTCAGACGGTGTACCTCTCCGGCGAAGATCAGGAGGTTGTTCAGGTCTATTTTGGCAACAGTCCCAAGGGCTCGCTGCTGATCAAAAAGGTGTCCAGTGCCGACAACTCTCCGATTTCTGATGTTCAGTTCTTTGTGACCGAAAGCGACGGAACGGTGGTGGGTGACAGCAACGGCTATTTCACTACCGATTCCGCGGGGACCATCCTCATTGAGGGTATCGACCCCGGCACCACACTCGTGGTCAAAGAAACCCGGGCGAAAGATGGGTTCCTTCTGGACGACACACCCCAGACTGCCCAAATTAAGGCCGGCCAAACTGTTACCCTCGAATTCCGGAATCAACCCACAGGACAGCTCATTATCCACAAGCTCTCTGGTGATGACAGGAAAACGCCGCTTGAAGGGGTACAGTTCAAAATCACATACTCCGACGGAAGTTTTGTGGATGCCGACAGCGGGCAGCTTTCCAGCAACGGCCTGTATTGGAGCAACTCGGCAGGTCAGATTATTCTTTCCGGCCTCACGGGCACAGTGGTGGTAACGGAAGTGGAAAGCATCCCGGGCTATACGATTGACCCCAATACGCAGTCCCAAACCGTGGTGATCAATCCCAATGATACACAGGAGTTGTATTTTTACAACAACCCTATAGGCGGCATTGAAATTATCAAGGTCAACGCAAGCAAGACATCCGAAAGAATTCCCGATACCACCTTTGAGATCCGCCGCATGGATGACGCTCTGGTGGATACCATCACCACAGACCGGAACGGCAGGGCCTATCTCTCCCTGGAGGACGGCTCCTATTACGCGCTTGAAGTCGAGGCCAATCCGGACTTCGTATTGGATGATACCCCTCATTACTTCGAGGTCAAAAACGGGGAAGTGACCACCCTGCGAATCAAAAATGAGGCCAATTCCGGTATTTTGATCCATAAGGTGGACACCTCCGGCGAGGGAATCTATGGCGTCAAGTTCCTGCTCTACGACGAAGACCGTAATCCCATTGGGGAATTTACCTCTGATGACGAGGGGTGGGTCTATATCACAGCCGACGACCTGCCGGATGGTGCCAACACCAGTGGCCGGTTTTATCTGCGTGAACTGGAGGCTGCGGAGGGCTACATCTTAGACGAGGAGTATAAGACCGTCTATGTGCGCCCAGGCCGCACGGCGGAAATCGAGTGGGTCAATACGGCGATCACTGGACAGATCCAGATTTGGAAGAAGTCTGCTGACGATAATCCGATCAACGGTTTCCCTGCCGGTACTCCGTTGGAGGGTGCGGTATTTGGAATCTATAACAAGGCCAATGCCCTTGTAGACACCGTTGAGAGCGACAGCCGGGGCCTGGCGGTTTCAAAGCCGCTGCCTTTGGGCCGCTATACCGTGAAAGAGATTTCCAGCCCCCAGTTCTACTCGGTCAGCGATGAAGAGGTGACGGTCTATCTGGAGCATGAAGGCCAAATCGTGCAGGTTGAGTACCTGAATGAGAGCGTTTATACCAATGTGTCTATCAGCAAGAGCGGCTACACACAGGTCGTACCTGGCCAGGAGATCCGCTATACCTTCAAGGATATCGGGAACAACTCCACAGTCCCGCTGGACAGCTTTTATTGGCGTGATACGCTGCCCACAGACGCCGTCCGGTTGGATAAGATCATCACTGGCACCTACTCGGCCCGGCTGAACTACAAAGTCGTGTTCCAAACCAATTTGAACGATACGCAGCGCGTACTGGCCGACAACCTGAACACACAAAAGAACTATACGCTGGACGCCTCTCCTGCGGCTCTAGGACTTGCCTCCAATGAGTATGTGACTCAGGTCACCTTCCTGTTCGGGCGTGTCCCGGGCGGCTTCAAACAGGTGGAGACGCCCTATATTTACTGCGATGTCCTGTCCAATCTATCTCACGAATACCGGTTTGCCAACAAATGCGATGTGGGCGGCATGTGGCAAAACCAGTGGGTGCAGGCGACCGACCGCTGGGTGACTATCATCTACCGCGGCGGTCCTGTCCCCACTCTGCCCAGGACAGGCTATTGATGGTATCCGACTTTGATGGGGGCGGCCGATGGGTCGCCCCCACCCCTTTTGAGGTTACAAAAGCATGTTAGATTGGATTTTTGAGGGGATAGCGAACTGGGTGGCCAGCGTGATGACACAGATCATGGATGCTATATCCGGGGTGTTTCTTGACGCGCTTGGCACCGATATGACCGCAATGGAAGAGTACTTCCCGTTTGCCGTCAGTGCTTATACGGTTATCCAATACACAGCGTGGGCAGTGCTTTTTCTGGTGGTGGTATGGCAGTTATTCCGTGCGTTCAGCGGTCCCCTGTCCGAAACAGAGGAGCCGCTCGCTCTGCTGGCCCGAGGTGCAATCTTTGCGATCCTGATTGGATATGCAAAGCCCATTTTCAGTCTCGTTCTGGACATTGCACGAGCGCCTTATACAGCGCTCATGGAAGAGACTATGGACCCGGGCGACTTTACATTTGCGGGAATCCAGCAGACTCTTACCAATGGGTTGGCTACCATCGTATCTGTAGCCACGGTGGTAGGACTGATTTTGTTGATCATTTTCATGATCGCTTTGGCATGGAACTACTTTAAACTGCTGTTGGAAACCGTGGAGCGATATGTCCTGGTAGGCGTCCTTTGCTATACATCTCCGCTGGCATATTCGATGGGGGCTTCTAAGGCGACTTCCCGGGTCTTTCAAAGTTGGTGCCGAATGGTTGGCTCCCAACTTCTACTGCTGGTTCTGAATGTGTGGTTCCTACGGGCATTTGACTCGTCCGTTGGCCAATTCATTGCGAATGGTGGTGCTTTGAGCAGTGGTCAAGGCAGCGTCTTCTTGTGGCTTTTCTGCGCACTGGCACTTCTGAAAATCGCCCAGAGATGCGACAGTTATCTGGCGGCTATGGGCCTATCTGTGGCACAGACGGGTAGCAGCATGGGAATAGAGATGCTGATGGCTGCCCGGGCGCTGACTGGTTTCTCCAAAGGCGGCAGCAGCGCTGCCTCCGTGTTTGGAGGCGCGGCGAAGAGCGGGGCCGGGGCTGCCGCCGGTGCGGCTGGCGGTGTCACCACAGGCGGTATTTTGTCCGGCTTTATGAGCCACGTGAAGCCCAACAGTTTTGTGCGTGATGCCGTTGTGGACGGCGGAAAACGCATGGGAGTTGGTGGCGGTGTCGGCTTTGTTGGCCGGGTATTCGGAGGAATGGCAGCCCGAAATGGTGCAACATTGACCCCGGAGTCGGTGTCATCAGTGGCAACACGGATGCCCAACGTATCCGGAACAATTGCAGGGGACATTGCCAATCGTAGCCTCAACAGTTATATGCCGCACCTGACAAGCGGCAAAGCCGCCGGGATGACCTACGCTGATACAGAGATTACTGGCGGCCACATCAGCACCAATGCAGTAGGACCGGATGGGCGGCAGGCCAAGGTGGACTTTTGCAACACGGCCCAGCATGATGTGCCCACCACCCCCCACACCGTTGTTACTGCTGCAGATGGGAGCCAATGGTATCAGGTGGCCTCTGGGGAGGGAATGGGTGCGTTCTATGCCACCCCCGCATTCACCGGAAATGTATCCGAGGCGGCGCAGGTGTCTGAAGCGTTCCCAAGCGCACCGGACGGCACTCTGCTGCGGCAGGTTGATGAGAGTACGCTGGAGGCCATTTACCCGGATGGCGGCAATAGTCTCTGGTACAACAGCGCCTATTTCCAGGAGCCGGATGCGCCCCATGAAACAATCCAGGGCGCCGACGGTTTGAGTTGGTATGCGATGACTCCTGCAGCATCTGTGCCGCAATTTGAGCCGGTACCAGATGGTGGAAGCGGAGCGGCGGAGCGGTACAACCAGGCGCTCTTTGGCCAGTTTATGCCTGGTTTTGACCAGCCAGTGGTGTCTGTGGATAGTTCCAGAGCTGGGGATGGTATTCTGGAGGTGCGGCATGAGGACGGAAGTGGTACCGCATTCTATGACCGCGCTGTTTATCAGGCTCCACGCGGCGACTACCATGTGTACGAAGACAGCGGTGGCAGCCAGTGGTATGCCATTCATGGCACTCCTGCCGTGGAGCGTCGGCCCGTCTATGAGGACGGGAAACCGCTCTATGAAAATGACAAACTTCAAACATTTACAGTGGAGACGGTACGCTACAAGTCTACTCCTGCCCGGTACTCCGAGCCGAAAAAGAGACCAGTCACAGAGCGTAAGCCGCCAAACAGAAAAAAACATTGACCATCGGGCAGGCATACCTGGGAACGGGTATGCCTGCCTTCATATTTCGGTACAAGCGAGGTGATCTCTATGTCTGACGACCGACAGTTTGGCGAAGGCCAGGACAACTACCTGCAGGGGATACGCAGTGCGGCAGAGGCGGCTAAACAAGCCGGTTCCGCCGCCGGTTCAGTTGGCACGGCGGCTGGTGAAGCGACGGCCAACGCGGCCGCAGCTACAGTGCAAGCCGGTATGGAGACTGGCAAAGCGGCGTCAGAGATCGCCGTCGGAACGGCTGCTGGCGGGCCGTGGGGTGCCGTACTCTCAGCGGCGTGGTCTCTCCGCCACACGCTCTTTAAGGTCTTGGTGTTTCTCTGCTTGTTCCTGCTGTTCATTATCATTACCGTAGTGTCCCTGCCGTCCATCGTATTCAATAATATCTTCCACACTGACCCGACTACCGTTGATCCAAATGGCCCAACTGAGATGACAGCCATCTTCGATGACCTCTCCGCTACTGTGGCCGATTGTATTCAGGCTGGGTATGATGCCGCCTTGGCGGAGGTAGATGAGATTATAGCCGATGGGGGCTATGACTATGACCTGTCCATGGAGGCATTGGTCAATAATGCCTTAGTATCTATGGACTACGATACCTGCTATATCCTGGCTGCCTACTCTGCCTCCATGGGCCAGCGCGGAACGACTAAGGCAGATCTGCAGAGTAAACTCAACGCCGTCACCGACCAAATGTATACTGTCACTTATGAGGTGAAGAGTACCCAAGTCCCGGTAGAGAATGAAGGGGGCGATGGGGAGACGCAGGAAACGGTGCAGTATGTGGCCTGTACGATCCACCCATTTGACCAGTCGATTATCCTGAAGGCCTTTGACGTGGACGTGGATGCTACATACGATCAGTTCCAGATCTCCTATGGGGATGCGATCCTCAATATGTCTAATGCGCTGAAGATGACTATGTATGGGACCGCCAGTAACGGGAGCGTGCCGCCTATCAGCGACGCGGAACTGAACTTGTTTCTGGCCAGCCTGGACTGCAGCGGGAAACGCAAGGAACTGATGCGCTGTGCCCTCTCACTGGTGGGCCGCGTCCCATATTTCTGGGGCGGGAAGAGCGCGCCAGGTTGGAATGAGGAGTGGAACACCCCCAAACTGGTCACTGCGGCGGGGTCCAGCAGCACAGGAACGATCCGCCCCTATGGACTCGATTGTTCCGGATGTGCGACACGTTCCTAACTGAAAAGGTTAGGCGTGAAACAAAAAAATCAGGATTGAAAGGAGCCAGATAAAGTTTCATAGAACTGATATTCCAAGAAGTGGAATGATGGGGTAACGCCCTGAAACGCTCCCCTAAGCTCGCGGTATGCGGAAAGGTGCGCAAACGCCGAACCGTGTAAAGCCCGCTAAAGACGGCTGAGAGCTACCCTAACGCTGGGAATTTCCCAGAGTGAGGAAAGTGCGCCAGAGGTGGCGTGTGTAGGTTATAGGCCGGGGGTCTATAAAGCGTCCATGGTGAGAATGCAGGTTCGCGACCTGCCGACGAATGTCCGAGTGTACGGGTCTAGATGCAGACATGGTAGAAATGCCATGACCGCCAAGTGCGGGGTACGTGGGGTGGAGTAAGGTTAGTCCGGGATAAAACACCCTGCCGTGTTACAGGCACGGCCAAGCGTACAGGCTTAAAGGACACACCTAAAGACGCTATGAAAAGATAGGAATATCGGAACGTGGAAAGGTTAGAGCATGGAGCATTTGTGTGCGATGAAGTGTTGGCGAGGGAAAGCCGCAAGGTATAACCCGCCTTTATCTAACTGAGAGCGATGCCATAGTACCGATGAAACCGTGATAATAAGCGGTGGAGGGATAGGCATTAGTCGTAGATTGAAAGAACAAATCAAAATGAAAAATGCAAAGGTTCGAGTATGACTAAGAAAGGCCACTTCTCGGGAAAGAGGAGGATGCCGACTTTGCCAACCGCAACCAAGGAACAGAAAGTGCAGAAAATCCGAAACGCTGAGTATTATGATTTTCAGGGTGTACAGGACACTTTATATACACAAAGCAAAGCAGATAAAGTGTTCAGAAAATTGATGCCGATTATCCTCTCGGGGGAAAACATCATGTTGGCATACCGCAATATAAAGAAAAATGCAGGAAGTCATACACCCGGCGTGGATGGGAAAACAATTCGTGACCTGTCTAAATGGCAGGAAAATAGCCTGATAACCTATATACGCGCCAGATTAAAACACTATATCCCACAACCAGTAAGACGTGTGGAAATCCCAAAGGCCAATGGCAAGACAAGGCCACTGGGTATCCCGACCATCATGGACAGATTGATACAGCAATGTATCCTTCAGGTGATGGAACCAATCTGTGAGGCGAAATTCCATGAGCGGAACAACGGCTTTCGCCCATGCAGAAGTGCAGAACACGCTATCGCACAGGCCTATAAATTTGTACAACGCAGCGGTCTGCATTTCGTGGTGGACATTGATATAAAAGGTTTCTTTGACAATGTCCAGCATGGGAAACTGCTGAAACAGCTTTGGCAAATGGGTATCCGGGATAAAGCCGTGCTTTCCATTCTGTCAGCTATGCTAAAGGCAGAGGTGGCAGAAATCGGCTTTCCAGAGCGAGGGACGCCGCAAGGCGGTATTATCTCGCCGTTGTTGGCAAATGTGGTACTGAATGAATTGGATTGGTGGATTGCCAGCCAATGGGAAACCATGCCTACACGCCATCCATATGCGGTCACCATTGCGCCCAATGGGACAGAAAGCAGAGGAAAGGCCTATCGTGCATTGCAAAGCACACAGTTGAAAGAATGCTGGATTGTCCGGTATGCTGATGATTTCAAAATCTTCTGCCGCAAGCGCAGTGATGCAGTAAAACTATTTGCCGCCACACAGCAATGGTTGAAAGCACGACTTGGACTGGACATTAGTCCAGAAAAGTCTGGGATAGCGAACTTAAAAAGGCACTACACAGAATTTCTGGGCATCAAAATCAGAGTGCGCCAAAAAGGGAAAAAAGCCAACGGGTCACCAGGGTACACAGTCTACTCTGAAATGACAGATAAGGCATATCAGGCAATGAAATCAAAGGTTCAACAGCATACCAGAGCAATGGCACACCCGGCGGATACAAATGCTGGGAGCCGTGCCGTAGATGCCTATAACGCCTATGTACTGGGCATCCACAATTACTACCGCATCGCAACAAATATAACTCTGGATATGCGCAGAATAGCCTTTCTGGTCGAACACGAACTAAATGCACGCCTGCGAAGATACACACAAAAATCGGGGGATAAGCTCCCCAGCTATATTGCGGAACGATACGGAAACAGCAAAATGCTTCGGTATGTATATGGACGGGCACTGATACCGATAGGATATCTCAAACACAAAAGCCCCATGTTCAAGTCGAAGAAAGTCAATCGTTATACCCCAGAAGGGCGAGCCGAGATCCATAAAAGCCTCTCATGCGTCAACATTTCAATTCTGAGAGAAATGATGAAAAACCCCATCGCAGATAGAAGTGTTGAGTACAATGATAATCGCTTATCGCTCTACTGCGGGCAAATGGGACGCTGCTATGTAACCAAGCAGCCATTGGAATTGGGGCATATGCACTGCCATCACCGCATTCCAAGGCACTTCGGCGGAGATGACAAGTACGGAAATCTGGTGTTAGTGACTGATGAAGTCCACCGTTTGCTCCATGCAACACGGCTAGATACGATTGCACATTATATGCTGAAACTGAAACCAGACAGCAAACAGCTGAGAACGTTAAACAGACTTCGCAGATGGCTACAACTGCCGGAATTTCAACCCTATACATCTTATAAAGAGCGGTTGTAATTTTCATTAGTGATTTTCATTTCAACTTACGATGGAACGCCGTGTGAGCTGAAAGGTTCACGCACGGTGTGGAGCGGGGGAAAACCTGGAGATTGTATCAAAGGGTTACCTATCGCTATTCACGGAATGGGTCTATCAGACAGCGTTAGGCGTGACACTGTATGATGGGTCCTGGAACCAGTGGGATGCCACGCATGCCATTTCAGAAGACGAACTGCTGCCCGGCGACCTCGGCTTCATGGCGGTGCCCGGTACAGTCCCAGTCAACCATGTACTGCTCTACGCGGGAGAGGATGCCGACGGAACCAAACTATGGGTCCACTGTGCCAGCGGCACTGGCGTGGTGCTGAACTCCCCAGACTATGTGACCCAATACCGACGCAGGAATGATATTGATTTAGAAGGAGATCTGCCCTTGGCAGACATCACGGAGGAGATTGGATATGGCGGATGATCGAGAGTTCAGCAATGTCTATACTATCCCGCCAAACTACACTGATTCTGGAAAATTGCTGGGCGGTCTACTGGAGACACGAAATACAGTAGAGGCATGCATTCTGCTTTTGCTTGTGGGCTATCCGGAATTGATGTGGATGCATCTTCCAGCTACTGCAAAAGTTGTTGTGATGACCGTGACGCTGTTGCCACTGGGCGTCTTCGCCCTGATGGGCATTGGCGGGGACTCTCTGCTCCGGTTTGTCACCAATATGGTTCTGTTTTGGGTACGGCGCCGCCGATTGCATTACAGGAGGATAGGATACCACTATGGCACGACAGTCACACACAGGAAACGCCCGTCGGCACAAAAGCCCAGGCCGTCGGAAAAAAGCAGCCGCCCGTCTGGAGTTCGTACAGGACTACATTCCCCTCAAAGAGATCAGAAACGGGATCGTTGAAACTACAGATGGCCGGTACCTCAAAATCCTGGAAATTGAACCCATCAACTTTCTGCTTCGCTCCAATGAGGAGCAGTGGGGCATTATCTCTACGTTTGCCAGCTGGCTTAAAATTTCGCCCATGCGCCTGCAGTTTAAGTCCGTAACCCGCAAAGCGGATTCTGACAAGTATGTGGCGGGACTGGAGGCGGACATTGAGAGCGAGGACGTAACGGCCTGCCGGGAATTGGGGCGTGGTACTATCCAGTTCATCCGGGAGGAAGGTAGCCGTGAGGCATTGTCCCGCCGGTTTTTCCTGATTTTTCAATACGAGGCGGTGCGCCGCCAGTCCGATAACGATTATGGTGAGGTCTACGCAGCGTTGCAGACGGTGACGCAGAATGCCAAGACCTATTTCGCCCAATGCGGCAACAGTATTGTACAGCCAAAAGATGAAGACGCATTTGTAGCTGAAATCCTGTATATGTACTTCAATCGCCGTTCCTGCGTGGAGGACCCTTTCCAGAGTCGGCTCAACCGCGTGGTGGTGGATGCGATGGCGGCAAAAAGGCGAGTTGTCGGCATCGATCCAGTCCCGAAGATCCGGACATCCAACTTTGTGGCCCCTCGCGGCCTTGACTTGAGTCATGCTGGCTACATTATTATGGATGGGACCTACTATACCTACTTATATATTCGCAAAAACGGATTTCCTCAGCAGGTGCGGGGAGGTTGGATGTCTTCACTCATCAATGCAGGCGAGGGCGTAGATGTGGATCTGCATCTGCACCGCGAGATCCGTGGTAAGACCATTGATCGAGTGGCCCAGCGCATCCGGCTCAACCGCACCAAACTGCGAGAACTGCAGGACACCTCCACTGACTATGAGGAACTGGCTGGCTCTATCCAGGCCGGTTACTACATCAAGCAGGGACTCTCCAGCCGGAATGAGGACCTGTTCTATATGTCGGTGCTCATTACGATATCTGCCCCTACCTACGAAGAACTGCAGTGGCGTAAGCAGCAGATGAGTGACTTGATGAAGTCCATGGACATCCAAGTAGGTGACTGCCTGTTTCAACAGGAGGCGGCACTGCGATCCACCATGCCATTTCTCTACCTCGATCCTGGTCTGGAGCGCAAGTCCAAACGAAATGTGCTTACTTCAGGCGCGGCCTCGACCTATATGTTCACCAGTTTTGAACTGTCTGATGACAATGGCATTCTCTTGGGTCTTAACCGGCATAACAATTCGCTGTGTATTGTCGATCCATTTAATACAAAAGTCAATAAGAATGCCAATTTTACTATCTGCGGGACATCTGGCGCCGGTAAGACCTTTACCATGCAGGTGATGGCGCTCAGGCTTCGGATGCGCGGCGTCCAGTGCTATATTATTGCTCCGCTCAAAGGCCATGAGTTCAAGCGTGCCTGCCACAAAATTGGCGGTACCTATATCAAACTGGCCCCGGGTTCCAGCGCCTGCATCAACGTCATGGAGATTCGTCCTACACTCACACCGGAAATGGAACTGATCGACGAATTGGATTACAACGACATCGACTCCATGCTGGCAAAAAAGATCCAGCAGTTGATGATTTTCTTCTCCCTTCTGATCCCCGATATGAATAATGAAGAGGAGCAGATGCTGGACGAGGCCCTGGTCAAGACCTACGCCAAGTTCGGGATTACCCACGATAACAATTCTATCTATGTTGACCAGAGCAGGGGAGAGATCAAGACTATGCCAATCCTGGGAGATCTCTATGAGATACTCAAGGAAAATCCACTGACTACCCGGCTGGCCACCATAGTCAGCCGCTTTGTTACAGGCAGCGCCCAGAGTTTTAACCGCCAGACCAATGTAAACCTAGACAATAAGTATGTTGTGCTGGACATCTCGGAACTCAAGGGCAAACTGTTGCCGGTAGGTATGATGATTGCGTTGGACTATGTGTGGGACCAGGTGAAGGCAGACCGTACCAGACGCAAAATGGTGTTTATCGACGAGATCTGGAAACTGATTGGCGGCGCGGCCAACAAACAGGCTGCGGAGTTTTGTCTGGAAATATTCAAAATTATTCGAGGCTACGGAGGAGGCGCCCTTGCGGCAACGCAGGACCTCTCCGATTTTTTTGGCTTAGAGGACGGCCGTTATGGCAGAGCAATTCTGAATAATTCCAAGACGAAAATCATCCTCAACTTGGAGCCGGACGAGGCAGAATATGTGAAAGATGTCTTGAAATTAACTCGAACTGAGATCCGCAGCATCACACAGTTTGAGCGCGGTGAGGCGCTGATCTCCAGCAACAGCAACAAAGTGCCGGTCATTATCAAGGCATCCCGGGAGGAGCAGCAGATGATCACTACCGACCGGGCTGAACTGGAGGCTATGCTCAACGAATTAAAGGCGGTAGCCGATATTGCGGAAAGCGGAAGCAATGGTTCTTCTGCGGGTTTGACTGGTGGAATGGAGGGAAAAGATGCCGAAGATTGAACTTTACCCACATAACCAAGCTGCACTCAACCATTTGGAGGAGGCCCTCAAGTATACACGCCGTGCTGCGGTTATCCAGCCTACTGGAACTGGGAAGAGTTTTGTTGCGCTGGCTTTTATAGAACGCCGGCCGAATAACTCGTTTTTGTATCTCGCACCATCTACGCATATCTTCAATCAACTGAAACATCATGCTGGGCATACAGATGTGCTTCTCCATACAACCATGATGACATATCAGAAACTTTGCCTGCTTCACGAGGACGAACTTGGGAAACTGGAGCCGGACTACATTATCCTTGATGAATTTCACCGCTGTGGGGCGGATGACTGGGGAAGTGCGGTTGACCATCTTCTCGCTTTGTATGTTGAATGCTTCTTAATTGGATTTACAGCTACCCCAGTCCGGTATCTGGATAAGGCCGGCACACGCGATATGTCTGAGGAACTTTTTCACGGAAGTATTGCAAGTTATTATACCCTTCAAGATGCAATCAATGATAAGGTCCTGCCGGTGCCGCACTATGTATTGGGAGATATCCTGATGAACGAAAGGGTCTCTTCTCTGGAAACCGCATTAACGCAGGTTGCCTCTTATGGGAGGGCTCGTACTGCTGGTTATTCATTGTTAGAAAGCCTTAAAAGAAATATGGCAGAAGCGCAAGGAATTGACGAAATATTTAAGTGCCATATGCCCAATAGATTTGCAAAGTTGATCGTATTCTGCCGGAATCTTGAACATATTGCGCAATGTCGGGAAGACATGCACCGTTGGCTGGGACCAGGTAAGAAAATCAGGGAGTATGTCTGCCGTTCAGATGAAAAGGCCGCTGATATTGAACTCAACGCCTTTGCTGGGGATAATGAAAGGAATGCAATACGGTTGCTCTACTGCGTGGATATGCTGAATGAGGGTATCCACATCAAGGATGTGGATGGGGTTGTCATGTTACGCCCTACGATAAGCCCGATTGTCTATTTACAGCAGATTGGACGCTGTCTCGCCTGCAGTTCGGATGGTAGTACATCCCCGGTAATTTTTGATTTGGTCAACAACTATGAGTCTGCACGTGTTGAAGAGTCTGGTCAGCGTGTATTCACTATTGAGTTTTCCCACCATCCCAGCAGTGGGAAAGGGAAGAACACGCCTATACCCTTTTACATGTCTGGGGTCCCCACACAATTCGAAGCCATCCTTGAGAAGTTCGATCATCTATTTACGCGGGCGGGACGATGGGATTTTTGCTACTCCATCCTCCAGGAATTTTACCACGAATACGGCCAATATCCGCATAGCCGCACATGTTACCGAGGCATCAAAATAGGGAGGTGGCTATCGGAACAAATCCTATATATCCAGCACAACAGTCTATCAGTAGCCCGAAAGGAAAGGCTGGAGATGCTACCTGGCTGGTCGACTTTTCTGATTGAACGACAACCAACCAGACGTACATTCGATGACTACTATAAAGAATTGCTCGTTTACTTTGAGAGAGAAGGGCACATTGATATTCCACAATCATACATAAATCCATCGACAGGATGTAAACTGGGCCTTTATCTGACACGTTTACGCAACATTAGAAAAAAGACCGATAGGGGACATTTATCGCAGGACCAGATCAATAGACTGAATGCTCTTGGCATGAAGTGGGTGAAAAGAGAGCACCCATATCGGGACTTCGATTATTATTACCAGCAACTGATAAAGTTTTACCGCCGAGAAGGGCACATCAAAGTTCCCACAAGGTTTATTGATCCTGATACTGGTTGCCATTTGGGCAACTTTATCAATTGTGTAAGGCAGGCAAAGAGGGGAACGGGCCATGATATTGTTCTGACAGACCGGCAAATTGAGATGCTCAATGACTTAGGGATGGTTTGGCAAGTCCAGGCATCTCCATTGCCATTTGATACTTACTATGAGGAGCTGCTCCGATACTATCGGAGGGAGGGGCATATTAGGGTGCCTGGGAACTATATTGTGCCGGAGAATGGATGCAAACTTGGGAAATTCATTCAGCGAATGAGAGCAATTCGTGCGGGCACTGCGTCTAGTGGGTTTATCACCCAGGAACAGATCGCAAAACTGGATGCGATGGGTATGGTTTGGAATGCATCAAATTCAAAAAAGAATTTAGAAGAGAGGAGTTGCAGAAATGGATATTTTCACCTCGTTGACAGCGGAGGAGATCGCACACAGCAAGCGGACTGCGGAGATCAGCAGAATACTGGCTGAACATGCGGATTATGACTCGGCTGAAGTACACGAAGTGTATCAGGCGGCATTGCTTCACGATATTGGGAAAACAATGATCCCGGTGCGCATCCGTTGTAAATCGGGCAGTTTATCAGAAGTAGAACGGTCATCAATGCGGAAACATACGTCAATTGGACATTTTCTGCTGCTACAAACCGGAACGATGCTGGGGACATCTTCTGTTGTGGCCTTGCAGCACCATGAACGGCTGGACGGCAGCGGCTATTTGGGGCTGCAAGATGCTGAAATTCACCCTCATGCAAAAATAGTAGCAGTGGCAGACGTTTTCGATGCCCTGATCTCGCCTCGCCCTTATAAGCGTCCGTGGGATATCCGTCGAGTCAGCGATTACCTAAAATCGTGCGCTGGCGTGAAATTGGATGGTGCCATTGTCAGACTGCTGCTGGACAATCTTCCACAGGTATTGGCCCTATATCGGGACAGTACACGTATAACCTGCAAAATACGTATTTCTCCCATTTATACACATAGAGGAAGGAGGGAAACAAAACTATGCTGTTACAGGAAGAACAGTATATCATCCATTGGCTGACAGAGTATGGGCCGCTGCCTAAAGCGCAAATTGTCCGAATGCTGAAGGACAAACCGCCTAAGACGGCAGAAAAGATTATTCGTGCGCTCAAGAACGAGGTCATGCTCCACGAAATCTCCGGCGGGTACTATCTGGGGGTGGACCCCATGTGCCAGCCGGATCAGCGCATGATCCTTGCCGTATGGGTGTTGCTGCAGTTCATTGACAGGGTGGACCCTATGGCTCACTATCCCGCTACTTATCCGTCCCAGATTTTCTTCCTCAAAGAAGATATTGGATATGAGATTGTTGTCCTCTACGATGGCGAACAGCATCTGACCAGACTGCTTCAGCCTCAGGAGGATCTGCGGTATATCCTTGTCCTGCCACATATCAACATGGCGCAGGAGCTGGTCTTGCCATCTGCGCCTCACCTGTTTGCGACTGTGGATTACAACGGACAGGAGACGCCGGATGTACGGTTCTTTACGGAAAGCGAGGGGGACACCTATGCCGCGGTCTGAGTTTGAGCGGGCGCTTGGAGCAGCGGAGCATCGGGCGGGAAGAGCGGCGGTGGAATTAGCCCGTACTCGCCGTTTGCTGGAGCGGGAGGACATGGCCGGTGCGTTCGGGGCGGCATTCGCATTTTCCGCGGAGGTAGAGAAACTCGCGCTTCTTGCGCGTGTCCTGCCAGCCTATACCGGACATCCCAAGGCAGCGGAACTGAAGGAGCAGATGCTGATGGACACGATCCCCGTGGAGATGGGATATGCAAAGCGTGGGTGGTTTCGTTTGCAGATCCCTGCACTGCTGCCGAAGAAGGAGTCCGGCTCCCCCATCTACATCCAGCAGTATCTCTACCCGGCGCTGCGGCGCTATTTTGCTGGAAAGCCGCCGGCTCTCTATCAAAATTGCGTGCTGGCCTACCGCCATGTGTACTGTCGGGAACGTCCGGAGCGTGCCTATCGGGACCACGATAACATTGAGGTCAACATGGTGACAGACATCATCACGCTGTACCTGCTTCCGGATGATGCGCCGCGGCGATGCGCCCACTACTATTGCAGCGCCGCCGGGGCAGAGGATCAGACGGAGGTCTATGTAATCCCAACCAGCCGGTTCCCCACATGGCTGGCGGCAGAACAGGCGAATGATTTGGAGGAGGAAAGACTGTATGAAACGAGCGAAATTTGGGACTAAAAAAGTACGGGATTTGAGGCCCAGTTTCACCCCATTTTTCCACGTAAATCCGAAACGCAGGAAAATACCTGAAAAATCAAGGGTTTCCCAAGGTGACAGGGAGGCGTTTTGCGGCAAAGAGAGGAAAAGCCATGCCTTAAAATCAGACACGACCGGGCAGTCCCAATGATCACACTGCGACCGGGCAGTCATGTTTACCGCCTGCTGCTTTTACTGGCCATTGCTGGGGAATACCCCATGCGCTCTCTGCATCTGTTAGGCAGCAGCCGGACGCTGGAGGACCTTGTCCACCGGCTGGAGCATGTGCAGGACTTCCGCACCTCCACTGGGGCAGACCTTGGCTCCTGTAAAATGATTACCACAAGTGGGAGGGGCGAGCGGCGGACAATCCGGCTGTATAAGAGTGCGCTCCCCCTCCTGCAGACCCTCCATCCGGCAGCCCTCGCACACTATTTAGACATCACTCGAAATCATCGTTTTTCTGGGAGTGCGGAACATATCGAGCGCAACCACCGAGTCGCAGAGACGGTGGCGATGTGCTTGGTTGCGGACGTGGAGACACGTCCTTTTCTACTGCCTGTTCTCCAAAGGCGGGCAATTCAGCAGGTTGTACTGGATGGGGCGAGTTTTTACACGGCAAAATCCGTGAAGCGGCTGGACCATGCGGAAATGAACAAGACGATTTTCACACGGCTCACGGGCGCGCTCTTCAGCCCTGGTTACTGTTATGCTGTCTATAACACGCGCAATGCAGTGATGAAGTGGAGCGGTATGGGCGAGTTCAAGACAGCACGGCATTTGGAAGAATTATCCCGTATGAATGCAGGCCCCGCCCGGGCAGACCATGCACTTCTGTTGGGAGAGAATATGGATTTGGCCCTGCAGACCTTGCTGGAGTCGGATAAAAGCGGCCGCATAGAACTGCGTTTTGACCGTATCTATCCACACGTACATTTTATCCCAATGACAGAGCAGGGAATCCGACTGCTGAGGCTCCTAACGCTCCCAGACTGGAAAGAGCGGGTCCTGTCAGTTGTCTTTCCGGAGCAGATGCGTACAGTGGGACCGGGCGTGATGGAGTATGACGCTCAAAACGGGAATACCCTGATTCTCTCCCACTTGGACGGCGACATCGCACGGCTTGTGCGGGTGCGGCAGGCGCTGGAGCACAGCAAGGTCCCATATGAGATCATGTGTTTCCCCTGGCAATGCCCATTCCTGCACGGGTATATCGGCCCTCGGGCACAGCTGCGTGAAATCAGCATGACTGACTTGGAGGCGGCGCTGGGGATCGGACCTCAGGCAGATGAGATCTGACTGGAAGGGGGGACTGCCATGCAGTCGAAGTATATTCGCACAATAGGAATTGTACTCGCCGTCATACTGAGTATGGCGGCGATTTTTTACATAGGTGGGTTGGTCAACCAATTCAACCTCAATTATCAGAAGTGGCTTGCAGAGGGCGGGATCACTGGCAAAGCCACAATGGACGCGATCTGTTTTTCGCCGGTGTGCTGCTGGCGGAGCGCCATGACCGCAAGCGGTCTGAAATGCGTTGCCCTTGTGGCAGTCATCGGCAGTGGTGTATATCTTTTCATCCATTTCCAAGATCGATTTGGCAATGGCGACTATGATCCTCGCAATTTCTCCCGCAGTAAGCGGGGGACCTATGGCACAGCGGGGTGGATGAGCGACAAGGAGATGCGTGCCATCCTGGAGATCAGCAGCCCCGGCCATGCGAAGGGGATTATCTTAGGCAAGACGGAGAAAGGAGCCGTCATTTGTCTGCCGGAGGATACCCGGCTCAATAAGCACATTGCCGTCTTCGGCGCAAGCGGAACAATGAAATCCCGCGGAATCATCCGCCCGGCGCTGTTCCAGAGTATCCGGCGCGGGGAATCCGTGGTGATTTCAGATCCAAAATCCGAAATGTATGCGGACACGGCAGAACTGTTTCGCAAGCACGGCTATCTAGTTCGGGTCTACAATCTGTTACAGCCGGAACTTGGCGACTCCTGGAACTGTATGTTCGACCTGGGCGGGGACACCCTCATGGCACAGGTGCTTACCGATGTCATCATCGCCAACACGAAGGGAGATGGTGAGAGTGATCATTTCTGGGATAATGGCGAGGCAAATCTGCTCAAAAGCCTGATCCTTTATGTGGATATGGACTCTACCCGCAAACCGGAGGAGAAAAACCTGCCGGCCGTCTATCAAATGATCACCCAGAACACAGAAAAAGAACTGACTATGATTTTTGATCGGCTGCCGCTGGACCATCCGGCTAAGGCTCCATACAGCCTGTTCAGTCAAGGCAGTGATGCAGTACGGGCTGGCATTGTGCTTGGCCTTGGAACCAGGCTTCAGGTGTTGCAAAGCGAAGCCGTGCGTCAGATTACCCGTCGCTCGGATATTGATTTGTCACTGCCGGGCAAACAAAAATGCGCATACTTTATCATCTTGGACGACCAAAACTCATCTCTTGAGTTTTTGTCGTCTCTTTTCTTTGTATTTTTGTTCATTAAGTTGGTGCGCTATGCGGACAGTATGCCGGAGCAGCGATGCAAGGTGCCGGTCAATATCATATTGGATGAGATGAACAACATTGGCGTGATCCCTGACTTTGGCCGGCGACTCAGCACAGTACGCTCAAGGGCCCTGCAGATTTTGATGGTCTGCCAGAGCCTGCCTCAGCTTCAGAACCGGTATCCCGATAATCTGTGGGCGGAACTATTAGGCAACGCGGATACGCAGGTTATGTTGGGAGCCACTGATGATGTGTCGGCGCAATACTTCAGTGCCCGCAGCGGAGACATGACAGTGGAAGTCAACTCCACTATGACCACACGACAAAGTATCGCCCTTGCGCAGGTT
>ULST01031034.1_pt1 | contig 31801 bp, 55 predicted proteins | sample 1956951 | NCBI WGS metagenome assembly ULST01 (sample SAMEA4835716, study PRJEB28245) | human gut metagenome | biome: gut microbiome; material: fecal sample | place: Denmark | collected 2008 | reverse complement strand
GGGCCACCGCCGCCAGATGGCCAGTCAGCTTGCCGGGTATCGCCAGTAGCTAAAGCCTTATCAGGTCTAGTAAAGTTAATTAAACCATAAACAACTCCTTTTTTATCAGTATAATCTTTAGTATTATTTCCAAATAAAACATAATTTGAAGTATTACCATTATTTTGGAACTCAGTATTAAAAGTACTAATATCATTATTAGCAATATATGTAGAATTATTGTTAAAATCATTAATATGATACTTACTACGTCCATTTACATTTTTCATTACATAGTCTGCATACTATTTAGTAGCATTATCTCCCATATAATGAGTTCTCATCCAAGATAACATATCATTATTCTGATATATTCTATTTAGATAAGTATTATATCCATAATCCTAATTTTTACCTGCCCATATATTATTTAATCTTACTCCTCCTTTAGCTTTAATAATACCGCCTTGTTTAAAAGCATGAACAGATTTTAAGAATTCATAGTCATATAATATTCCTCCATCCTAACGTCTTTTAATGTTATTATCTCTACTAGTTTTCTTCTTTTTATTAGACTATTTATGTGGAAGGTTAGTATTTTTATTATGTCCTTTAGTATTATTACTTTTAGTATTACCAAAAGCTTCCATAACTTCTGAAGCCTTCTACTATCTACTCTATTTCTACTACTATTTATATTCAGAAGATTTAACAGATTTAACATCAGCTTTAGAAGGTTTAGCTCTCAATCCCATAGCTCTAGCCTAATTGTCCAAGTTAGCTAATACTGGAGAGAACATTTGCTAATACATTCCCTACCTACTTTCAGTAGGAGATAATATAATAGCATTCTACTTTCTCTATCTTTCTAAGAACTCCTACTATACAGCGTTCTACATTTTTCGTCTTCTTTCTAAAGATTTTCTAGTAGTATGTTGTACAGCACTTCCAGTACCTACTCGTACTGCTGGAGGCTAAAATAAATTCTAATACATAGCTTGTTTTTTAGCTCTAGCAGCTCCTTTTAATGCAGGTTTACGTTTATCAGGAACCCAACTCATAGCAAACTATCTATTTATCTAGGTTCTTACAGATTCAGGTGTTACTATAACTCTAGCAGATGGTACAGGCAAATCTTTTGCCCTAGTATTACCTTGGGCTATATTAATTCTTCGCTATGCATCTGCAAGGTCTTTTGCTAATGCTTTACGTTCAGATAAATCTTTCTATAAAGCATCTCTACGCTCGGCATAAATCTAATCTTGAGGCTTCTATTGTTTATACAAATCTCGCATAAATCTTTTAGCCTACTATTCAGCTTCCAAATCTTTAATCTCCTAATCAGTCATAGGTCTCTTTCTATAATGCTCATAAGCTTTTCTAGTAGCATTATCAATAGGAAGAGGTTTATCTGACATAAATCTCTTTCTTAATAGTTCAATATCCTTTTTCTACTATTCAGGAGTTATAGTATGTGTCTATAAAGGTTTTTCAGGATTATTAGTAATTGTTGGCTATTTCTAAGAAGTTGCATTTGGTTTAGGAGATTGTTTAGCTCTTTTAATTACTTCTTTAGTACTATTTTTACCAAGACCTATAGATATACTAGGTAAAGACCAATTATGTTCAGAAGTCATAGATAAATAGTCCTATCTGCCAGGATTTATCATACTAGATTTCTATGACTATATCTATAAATCATCTAGTAATTTCTATATTTCTCCTTTAGGTTTATATTGATATTCAATAGGTTTCTGTTTCTTAGTCCAAGAAACCCCTAATTTAGTTTCTATTGTTTTAGAAGGTTTTACAACTACTCCATTAAGTAACTATTTAATTTCATCAGAAACTCCTTCAGAACCTTTTTCCTAAAGTTCTTTTACTTGAGCTTGTGTTAATCTTTGAGTTTCTTTTCCATTATTTTTAAAAGTATATCTGGCTTCTCCAGCATTAAATTTATCAGGTAATTTTTTTATGGCTTTAGCTGCTCCTCTACGTTTAATTGTATTTGCCACAGAACTAACAGCTCCTTTAGCTCCCTACAATCCATAAATAAGATTTTTATAATCTTGTGCTGTAGCAGTTCCATCTCGTAGTTTATCTAAAGATTTAATTCCTTCTTTAAAGTTATTAGCAATAAAATAAGATTGAATAGCACCTGAAGAAACCTATAATATTTTCTTTAATTTTTTAGCTTTAGTGGCAGTTCCTAATCCAGGAATGAATCCTATTAAGCCCATTCCTAAATTCATAGCGGCATTTCCAGCAGCTTGTCCAAAAGATGCTCCATGACTAATATCACTAGCTAGATCAGCTCCTGTAGTTAAGATAGTTCCAGTACCATTAGCTATAGGATTAGCAGTAAAAGAAGCTAAAAAATCTGTAGCTGCTGCTATAATAGCTACTTTATCAGCAGTAGTGAAAGTATTAGTATTTTTACCCATACTTTTTACTGAAGATCTGCCAAAAGGAGCTTGTTGTGGCTAAGATTGAATTTGCTATTTCTTAGCTTTCTAGATTTGCTACTATCGCTATTTAAGTATAGCCTTATATGCAGCTACGCCTCCTTGCTAAAATTTAGTAATAATACCTCCTAATTTATGCTTTCTAGCTAAATGTTCTTTATATAAGATATTCATAGGTTTAGAACGATAAAATTCGTAATTATTACCATTCTTTCTTATATAAACATAAGACCCATCTGTTCCTTTAAGAGCATTTATTCTATATATAGAACCTGCTGATTTACCTGCAGCACTTGATACATCTGTAAAGTAACGTTTAAAATTAGGATTATGTTTAGCGTTATACTATAACATATAAGCTAATACATCTAATTTATTATTTAATGTTATAGTCTAATTTCCAAGATTAGTTTTAACAGTACGTATTTCAGGTTTTTTAAATTTAGTGGAGGTAACTATTGCAGAAATAGTTCTAGGGCTATTTAATTCAAAATCTTTATCACTAAAATTTAAGCTATCTAAATAATCACTACCAGCTCCTCCTCCTGGATCTCCGACATAAGAACTTCCTAATTGTGCAGTATATTCAGGTTTAAATGTCTATGAATTATACCAGTGGAGCATTTCCTAATTATACTATTGTTGTTTCTATGCTGCTATTTTATCTTGATAAGCTTTAGTATTTCTTTGAGCTTCCTGTTCACTTAAGGTAATTTGATTAGCTAAACGTTCTCTAGCTTGTGCTATATATTCAGCTCTTTTAGCTGGATTAGCCTAAGCTAAATCTGCTAAATCTTTATTACTCTCTAAAGATAATAATTGTTCATCAGTTAATCCTTCAGAATTTGAATTCTAACTAGCGGAAACTTGATCATTCTCAGAAGATTGTTCCTAAGTAATACTTAAATCTTTAGTAGCTAAAGCATTATTAATATAATCAGAAGTAATACCTAATGGAGCATAAGTAGCTACATTAGAAGAAGCTATAGCAGCATCGAGATTTTTATAAAGAGCATCTTTATCAACTCCATCCCAATTATACTAAGCACCATTAATAGTTAATTCATTTTTATATTTAGTTAATCCTTCTTTTATTTTAGCACTTCTATTAGCAATACCATATATTCCATTTGTCAAAGTATCATTTTTCTAAAATAACTCCCAATCAGGATTATTACTACCAAACCACTATTGATTTAAATATGAAGTAACACTAGGTATACTCTTTAAAGATTTATTAGCTGATTTAGAATCAGTCTACATACCTTTAGCTATCTAATTCATAAAGGCAGCAGTTGCACCATTAGCATCAAACTTACTTCCTATCCAATTATATTTTTCTTGTTTGTTAGTTCTAGCACCAGTATCATCAACTATCTAGTGCATATCATTTATCTCATTTATTTCACCATTCTATACTCCTTGAGCATAGTTATGTAAAGAATTCCAAGCTAACTAACGACGCTTATTACCCCATCCCTACTAGTCAGCAAATTCTTTAAATTTATCTGGGTCAGTAATTGCTCTAACAAAATCTGCACGAGTTACATCACCTATTCCCGAAATTTTTATATTCTTTTCTGCCATAAATTAAAAAAGGGGAACACCAAAAGATGCTCCCCTATTAATTTTTTACATTAAATTATTTCTTAATTCTGCGTACAAGTCTTCCCCCCTTACGGTATACTGGCTGACCTGCTTCTTCTGGAGCACCACCTTGACCTTGTTGAGCCATCTGTACCAAAGCCTGACACACTTGCATAGCCATATTACAATCTTGATTCTACAAAGCCTAAGCTGCTGCTTGCAACAACATAGCCATTGGATCTTGTTCTGCACCAGCACCATATTCCTCTGGAGCACCTTGTTCTGCACCCTGAGGTGCACCTTGTGGAGGCATTGCTCCACCTTCCTAAAACTTATTAATAAACTTATATTCCATAATTAATTATTGATTAAACTTCATTTTTATAATTATATACACAGTTTTATTCGTACAAAATAATAATAACTAAAACTATTATTATATAATTATAACGTTAAATTATTCATCAGTGTTATCTTTATCTTTTGGGCTATCCACATATTCAGGTTCTCTAGAATCTTGACGTTTTAAAACTTTAAAGATGTATCGACCAAGTGCTCGATAGGCTCCATCAGTCTTAGACGCTTCTGCTTTTTTAGCCTTCTTTATAAGAATTTTAGTTTCTCTTCTACTTACAATACGTTCTCCTCCCTTTAAATTCATTTGAGTGGATCCATCAGGAAAAAGAACATGCATAGAATATTCTTTATCATCAGAATCTTCTATTACTAGCTAATCTCCTTCTTCAATACCTGAATTACTATTTACTTCAAGAACATATTGGACGTCATCTTCAGTAATAGGCTCTTCGGACATTGGTTGTCCCTATTTAACTGACACTACTTCCATATCATCGTCTATAAAAATTATATCTAATGAAATGAGAGTATTCTTCATCCAGTAAGATAAGTCTTGAGGCTCATCATATATAAATAACATTCCCTAATCTTCAGGTAAAGATTCACGACCCATTAAACCTTTTTCCTATTTTTCAGAAGTATCAGCAATTTCTACTTTATATTTTTTATCTCCTATAGTAATATCTACTAAGTTAGATTCTTTATTATTTATTTCTGCCATTATTTTACCTCCTTTATTAGTCCAGTGTTATCTATAGTATTATGAAGAATTTCTTCAACTAATAATTTACCTGCTTCTAATGCAGCTTTTGCAGAACCATCTTTCATTAGCTCTTCTAGTTTATTAGTCACTGATAAATTAAAGATTATCTCGTTTCTTTCTATTTCTGCGGTCTATTCTAGTTTATCACCATCTTTAGCAACAACTGGAATACCCTTTTTAGTAAAATCTTTATTATCCATATGATTTAATCTAGCATGTAAAGCTCCTTCAGGAATAACATTCATATCTCTAGAATTAACTTTTCCTCCTTCTTTAAAAGCTCTTACCTCATCTGTAATATTTAAAGAAGCTTCTGGGAATTCTTTAGATAATGCTTCAGCAATCTATTCCTATGTGAAATTAAATAAAGAAAATTTAGAAGGAGTAAATATTTTACCATCTTCAGACCAACTTCCTCCCTAATGAAAATCATCATTATATTTAGATTTGGTAGAGAATAATGGATCATCATAGTATCTTTCTAATTCTTTATCTATAATAGGTTCTTCTACTTTAGGTTCTTCTTTTACTAATTTAGAACCTTGTTTTGCTGACTTTATTCTTTTAGTATATTCTTTTATAGATTTATAAGAATCAAATAATTTGGCTCCTTCTTTAGCGACTAACATTCTGCCTGAGTTAGATAAATCATAACCTCCACTTATATCAGTCTAGTACTAATTATTATTAATAGAATTCATTTGATTACTTCTAATATCATTTAAATCATTTCTTTGAGCCCAATCCCACATAGTATCTTTCCAATTATTAGTTTTTGCAATAAGTCTATTAGCTTTTTTTCTAGCACCTGAATTCCATCCACTATAAGAACCTTCTCTAGATTCAGCATCTGCAATATCTTCCATTGCTCCACTATAACTTCCTGCTACAGAGTTTTGAGCTTGTCTAGATTGCCAATCTTTACCAGTAGCAGCTATAGTTTTCTTTCCTGTAAGACCTCCAATAAGATTAAAGGCAGCTAAACCTGCACCTAATCCCCATCCTACTCCAGGAATCATAGTAGATAAACCTCCTACTGTATTTATAGTATTTTCCCAGCCTGCTTTTCTCTAATTACCAAACGCAACCTAGATACCAGCATTAGCTAATCCTGCAATACCAGAAGCACTACCTAATGATGACAAAGCTCCTTGTGCCCCTGCTTTTAATCCTGAACCCAAAGCAGCTGTAGTTAAAGATTTTCCAGCAGCAATTGCAGTGCCTGCAGCTTTCGCAGCACCTGCAATTGATCCTATAGCAACATTTTTTAAAGCAGAATTAGCTGCTCCGCCAATCATTCTAGTAGCAACTCCATTAGAATTAGTAAGTCCGCTAGTTAAATTATTAATAGGACTTTCTAAGCCAATAGAATTTCCTAATTTATTGATAGCATAAGAAGTAGCATAGTTCTATATATTAGATCCTAATTGCTATCCAAATGATGGAGTTGTTGCAGCCTACATCTATTGAAGATTCATGTTTGCCATATCAGGTCTAGTAAATCCAGACTCTGATGTTATTGTCTAAGGAATATTACTATAACCAGTAATATTAGAAGAAAAATTAGAAAACTAATTACTAGCTATTGAGCCTATATTAGGAGTGCCAAACTATAAATTCTACTAAGCTGTAATAGATGCAAGATTAGGACTAAAAGAAGAATTAGGATTAGGGAGAGACTGTCCAGTGCCTCCCCCTGATTGAAATTTTTTAATTTTTTTATACATAACTTAGTCTATATGTTGTTAATATTCCAGTAATGATAGCTAAGTCATTTCCTGTATATCTTATCTTTATTTTTATATATTTATCTTTTATAGGAATCTACTAACGATAAGTCCATCCTGTAGTATCTACATTTCCTAAGTTATAAGTATTAGGTAAATCTTCATCACTAATTTCAGTTTTATCCAAATCGTTAGGAATCCAATTTAATACAATAGGTGGTTTACCATCTTTCCAAGTAGCTTCGTTCTTTTGAGCAATATTAATAGAAGGTATCTAAATATACCATTCATCTTCCTAATAATAGGAATTACCTTTTATTACTCCATGTTTAGGAATAGGTAAATTTTTAACATGAGTAGCAATATTATACTAATTTAAATCCTCATATCTAACTATTTCAGAACCTGAAAGTCTAGAATAATCCCTATCTGAAGGAGAACGCATAGAATAATAATAATCTTCTATCTCATTAACAGAATCTAATCTATTATAATATAATGGAAATATAGTAGATTTAAAATACTACTAAGGGATTATTCCTCTTTTAGAATCATTATATAAATGATCATAAGTAATATCTGAACCTAGTTTTTGATAAGTATTTTTAGTTAATTCCTATCTATACCATATATTAGGTTTATCTTTACTAAACTCATAGCTATCTCCATTAATTTCAAAATGGAAAGATTCAGGTTCAGCTTTATTAGATATAATCTGTAAGTTATCCCAAATTTTCTATTTTACAGAATTATCTTTTACAACAAATTCAAATTCAAATGGATGTTGTTTATTATACCAATAACAAGGTTTAATATGCTCTTGAGTATCAATTATACCAGCCTATCCATGTTTCCAAAAATTAGTTAAAAATGCTGGTAATTTCTTAGTAACTTCTGTATCCTATTTATTATAGAAAAACTCTGAGAATGTAAAATATAAAGTAAAATCATAATAACCGCTATTAATTAAAGTAGTTTTATTAAAGGTACTTGTAGAACCTGACTCTTCAGTACCTAAAGTAGCTCTTATATTAATAGCTAATAATTTATTATTTAAGATTTTATATATTTTATAATATCTACTTAGTCCAGCCTAAGAAATATCCTAAGGAACTAAATATTCTCGTCTATCTGCCGCTACATTATTTTTCTCTTCTTCTGACTATCGTTTATCCCATTCTGCTAGTATATCAGATATTTTAACTTCTATATAAGCTTTTCCCTCTTCAATGTTACCACTAGAATCAATATTTATATTTGGTAATACCATAGAGGATTTACTTATTACTGAATCTCCTTCTTGAGTAAAATACTAAAATTGCACATACTTCTCAGAATGATTTAGTCCAGGTAAAATTTCTAAGGTAACTTTTGTCTAACCTATATTTTCTGGTATATATCTATCATATATACCTTTTATAGACATTATTACATTCATATTTTTTCCTAAAGAATTAACTGGTAAGATATTAGCACTAACAACTAAACCACTTTTGCTATTACTCATCATATCATTTAATCCTAATTTTGCTATATATTTAGATACACTTCTATCAAAGGTAAAGAAAATATTATCTATATTAGCAGAATAAGATGGCAACCATGAATAAAATGTTATAAATGATTTTGTAATTTCATTATAACATAAATTCCAAGCTTTATCCTCAAATCCATATTTCTAATCATAGAAAGTAAACATTACATCATTTTTATTAGCATTATAATGAGTTTTTACATTTCTAATTCCTATAATAGGAGTTGTTTCACGTTCAGATAATGATAAATTATCTACTAAAAATTTGTTTACTTTAAAATCAGAAATTGTTTCTAAATTCTTTCCGTCAGTCCTCCAAATTTTCTTAGCTACAGTATCTACCCCATATACTGCATATGGAGTCTTCACGACGCTCTCAGCCCACTGAGAACCTATCATATCTGAAAGTACTATCTAAGGATTTTCAGGAAGAACATTTTTAGTATTAATAAAAATTGCTCCACCATCTCCTTCTCCAGTTTGTATTCGCTCATTTACTGGTAAAAGTACTACGCCATGTTCAAATACACATATAAGACTAGACCCCATAGGTACTAATTTTATAATAGAACCATATTCTTTAGTGTAGTCTACATAGTTAGTAGATTTAAATACTCTATAACCATTTCTATAAGCGTCATTTATGGATATATCAGAATATATAATACGATTCTAATAAATGTTCTTTATATATGGTACTTCAGGAACATTAAAATAATATTTCTCATTTAAAGTACTTCTTAAACCATCATTATATAGATAAGATTCTGGTATTTTATTATTACCTGAAATTAAATCCTACTAATATGGATACCAAGCTCTAGGTCTACCAAATATACCTTTTTCATTAATATTACTCTCATCAATAGAACGTATTGATAAGTTAGTAGAACTTCTTAATTTAAAAGTAATCCAACTACCAAGCTATACAGCATTCACATCTCCTCTATTTATTTTCTATAATTTTTCTGAATCATTGGCGTCATAATTATTTCTCCAAGTATCTTCATCTAATATTTCATCATTATAAGGATTAGAAGAATCAGCAAAATTACGATTTAATCTATGTGTAAACGTACATAAATAACAATCTCCTCTAGCTAAAGTAGTATACTAATAAGATTTATTACTATCTAAATACTTCCAATCATGTATAGCAGTGTTTATGTCAATTCTATCTCCTATGGAATAATAAGCAGTATTATCATCATAACGTATGGCAAAATAATTAGTCATCTATGATTCAGAATACCCTGGAATATAAATATTTATTATAGAATTATATAAAATATTTCCATTAGATTTTATTCCTATATAAGGAGAATAAATTCCTCTTACTAAATTTGCGGCATTAGTATCATACCTTTTATTAGATTCAATATATCTAAACTAATATGCTTCTTCAGCGTCTCCTAATTTACTTCTAAAAATAGTTTCATCTATAGCTACTGAAGGCACATCATCAGTTACAGATATAATCTTAGCAGAAATTTTTAAAGATTTTTGTTTATTAGATGCAGTTTTAGGATAATATAATCTATGGTTAGTAGTTTTCCACTATAAATCGTCATAAGCATGATTATCTCCCTTTATTACATAATTAGTTCCAGTAAATAATGAATTAAATCTAGACTAATTTAACATAAACTCAGGACATATGGCAGTTAATATATTAGAAGAACTATTATAATTATTAGTTAAGTATAAATGTTTATCATATTCATTAGATAATTTTCTGGAATAACGGCTACTTATAGTTTTTTTCAAAAAATCTGCTAAATTTGAAGGTCTAAGAGGTTGTGGTGTTGGCTAATTTAAGAAAGACTCTATATAAACATTTCCAGCTTTAATAGCTGGGCATTGAGCTTCCTAATCATAGGGCATAGTAAAAGCCTAAGCTAATAATGTTGGATTTCTTTTCTATCTTACAAAGAACAATCCTTTGATATCATAAGTATCTTTTAAATATTTAAGTACTACTGTAGGTACTAAAATTTTTATAAAATATAAATATTCATCAGTATTATTCTCATTTATAGACTTAAATTTTACAACTCCTTTAGCATTTTCTAGATCTTTTCCTCCGTGTATACAATTTGTATCCTCATCGATAGTTATATACTATCTTTGCCCAGTATCATCATATAAATTTTCAGGATTTATTTCAGAATTACTTGTAGTAGTATAACTACTAATATCATAAATATTATTACCACCTCTAACATTAAATACTTCTGATAAAGAATTATCTGACATTATATATACTACTCCAAGTCTATATATCTCATTGTCCCAATAGCCTACGTTATAATATATATTTTTAGTATTATAATATTCATAACTATTACTAATACTACTATCATCTTGATAATTGTAGTCTACCTATCCTATTATATTTTTAGAATCTTGGTTCTATAAAGTAGGAAGCATTCGTAAACTTAAATCAGCTAAATCTTTATACGGAATATCTGGCTTAGTCACATTACCTAAAAATAATCTATTCTAACATTGTGCACTAGTTTTAGCTTTACTAGCCTAAAAGAACTAATTGTTAATTTCTGAAATAGGTATTTCTGTAGAATCTTCTAATCCAGTTACATTAATAGTACAAATCTAATGTTTAACTATATATTTATCATTTATCTTATAAGCTTTAGTACTTCTAGTTTGGTAACTATCACCAGTATTTCTAGTATAATAAACAGTTATATAGTTATAACTATAATCTATATTATTTAACTGAAATGATACTGCTTTAAAAGCATTTTCATCACTAATTCCACCATCAATAGAGAATGGATCACAATCATTACCTTTAAATATAGCTACTACTCCAGAATCAGCAACAAAGTCAGTTTCATTACCATCTGCATCAGAATATTTAAAATAGAAATTATAGTTTCCAACTTTTAACTATCCTGAAGAATTTACTCCTATAAACTTAACTGTAGGAATACTATTTATTCGTTTATATAAAGAAGAATCTAAGTCAAAGGAATCCTAATCATAAATATTAGTATCATTATCCCCAACTCTATCAACTAATTCGTAAGTATTTAATTCTGTAGTAGAAAATCTAGAATTAATTAATCTCGGAACATTTTTATTATCATTAAAAATAACATTTACAGTACCATCATAAGATGGCTATATATCCATAGTAACTGGATGTTCTAAGTCAAAATTTAATAAAGGAGTATCTAAGTCTACAATACTTCCAGCTTCTACATTACTAGATTCTTCTGAATCTATCTAAGTATATAAAATATTAGAATCTACTTTATGTTGTTCGTTTATATTGAATTTGCAATTATATAAATCACTTATAGAATTAACATTAGTAGGCTTCACCTAAGAAGCATTTAATCTTATATAAGAATCAGAATTAAAAATATATCTATTAGGAAATGAATACTAACAAGTATTCATACTAAAAAATACTTCTTCAGTAATATATATCTATTCATTTATATTTCCTGTGTCATCTAAATAACAATAGGTGTATTTCATACATGGAACAGATTCTATTATATGCATTTGAGAAGTGTCTGACATACTCTAACATTTTAAATCTTCCTTAGTATGAAAATTTAAATCATAGACTATTTGGTTACTAGCCCTTACTAATTTAAATTTTAATGTATTAATACTAATATTATACTGATTTTTTATATTATATATTAATACTTTATTATTATTAGTAGTTTTAGTATCAGTAATTCTAAAATTATGGAATGGATTATACTCCCATGCCATATAACCTTTGTTACTTAATTGATATAAAAAAGGTTTAATAGTAATATTCATTATACTAATTTTTGAGAATTTGATGGAGTACGAATAAGATTAATATATGGAATTCCTTCAAATGTAAAAGTTGCAGTTTCATTATCATTTATACGAGAACAATATCCATATAAAGATTTAGGTAAGTTATTAGAAATACTATTAGCATAAATCTAATTATCTCTTATAATAAAATTAGAATCTTGATAAACTTTGCCATTATCTAATCTATAAACCTTTCCAGGTATAAGAGACTAACCTGAAGATGTCTAATTATATACCTATTTTCCATTTATTATACATACTGAAGTATTATTTTGTAAATCTAAAATATCCTATTTTATATCAGGTATTTCTATAATAGGTATTTCCATAATACTACTATCTTTTACAAAGATATTTGTTCTAGCTAAAGCTGACAATCTATCATTCTTAAATGTATCCTATATGTATTTATTAAAATTAGTATCAATAGAATTTTCATTAACATTAAATTTTAAGGATAAGTTTATAGTAATAGCAGCGGTAATTGATCCATCACTTTTGATATCTTTATTAGGAATAAATATTACAGATTCATCATCTAGAGACGTAAAATAATCACTTAAAGCGTCAAAAATTACTTTTAAATTTAAATTAGTCTATCCTCTGTATACCTTATTACTAGGAGATACATCACCACTTGAATCCTTATAAGATCCAAAAGTTCCAAATAAATTAATTAAAGCGTATCCCTATGTAATATCTTTTATAAGAAGTACTGGACTATATGGATAAACTTCTGGTGATGTAGTTTCAGGTATGTAATACCCATCTTTGGATCTTAATTTTTTTAAGTACTGACCATTTGATCCCTACCAACTAGAGTCATATTTCTAATCTAATCCACATATAGCTATAACATTTTTATTACTATAATCTAAAGTATTTATAATTGTATCAGGTAATTTTACTCCATAAGTATTTTTAGTGTTTCCAAACCAACTATACTATAACCAATTACAAGTAGTGGAAATATCCGTATCATCATGTTTACCCTATGCCCCGACTAAGCCTACATAGTCTCCGACAGATCCATACTTTTTAATTTCTCTAATTAATACTTCAGAGTTGTCATAACCTGTAGTTTCAGATCTGCCATATATAGAATAAGAATTTGATATATGATATTGACTATCTGGAATTAATAAGTCCTAAAAATTTTTATGCTAACTTAGTGGAGATAATTTAGTTATTTTAGATTTTCCTAATTTAGCTTTATAAGTCGTCTAAGCTGTCCCAGTAAACGTAGAAGTAATTATATTAGAATTTACAGAGGATTCATTACTATCAATCTTTATAGTATTTGATTTCACATCAGCATGTGTAGAATCTGTATCTATCATATTAGATTCTACATTTATATTAATAGGATAATCCTAATTTGTTAGGTAGTCGATATTAGCTTTTACTGAAGTACCATTAAAATTATAGCCCTAAGTTAGCTAATGAATCTCATCATCAGTCTCATTAAATATTCTATTACCTGTCTAAAATAATTCTGGAATATTACTTATTTGAGTGTTACTAAAACTATATGATATATTATAATTAAAATAATTACTAGGTATTCTTAATTTATCTTTTATCATATCATTACTTTTAGCTTCTACCCAACCTTTATAATCCTTTTTATCAGATATTAATTCGGCAATAATAGGAATATTTTGCTCATTAACTACACTAGTATTAGTTTCAGTATATACTTGCTAATATTCAGGCTAAACTTCAGTACTATATATATAATTTGTATTATCTAATACGTAGTAACAATCTAAAAAAGAATCATAATCTTTAATTGTTGGATATTCAGAATTTCCATAATACGATGGATTATATAATCCAGTTATAAGCATCCATCTGTAAGTATGCCTTTCTTGAGAATTATACTTCCATGAAATATCTACATAAAATAATTTATTAGGTATAACAGAAGTATTATAGTTAGAACTATCACTAATAAAATTAGAGATATCAAAATTCTCATTAAATTCTCCATTATAACTTATTCTTTCTTTAGTGAAAAATTTCCATTTTAAAGTATTATAAGCTACGTCATAAAAAGAGAATGAAACTTCAGAAATAATATCATTTTCTCTAGGATAAGATTCAAATCCCCAAGTTAATAACACTCTATCATTATTTACATAATATCTCCAGGCATTTAATTCCATTTTTCCAGAGTTTATGTTATCTGGATCTAATTCTCCAGAAACATTTTCATCAGGAATTTCTCCAAACTTTAAACCATTATCATAAAAATAAGTTACTGGATAAGCTGTCCAAGAAATTTTATTAGTAGTATTTAATGGTAAGGCATATACTTGGGAAAATGAATAAATATTAGTAATTTTGTCATATAAAGGATATCCATATCCTAAATTATAATTTTTATTATAGTCGTTAGGAATTGAAAATGGTAAATTATAAATTGAATCGTTATTTATAATAAATTGAATACCCCTAATAATATTTTGATCATTTTTATCAAAGTAATATTCATAACCTTCTAAAGGTTCTACTAAATTTTTAGAATTTAAAGCTTTAGATCCATCAGGACAGTTATATTTGTAATTTACATAAATTAATAATAATATTTTAGAATTTATCTATAAATATTGCTAATTCTATATTAAAGGTAATTCAACATTAGAATAATCACTACCTGTATATATAGGGTTATTGATAGTGTTATTATCATCTAATTTTTTATAACCAATTACACTAACTTCAATACTCTATACTGTATTATATTTAGCATATAAAAATAATCTACCAAATAGTTTACTATTATAAGTATTTAATTTACTCTAAATATTTGTCTAATCCATTAATTCAGAAGATACTAAACCATCCTTGTCCTCTGTAGACATTTCATTCTACCAATATCCACAATTAAATTTATATAAATCAGAATCAATATTAGAAAACTAGACCTATTGTCCTCCTTTATAACGTTTTAATTGATTAGTAATATCACGTAATTGTCCATTATTATCTAAAGTAGCTACTCCAAAAGTATACATTCTATTCATTGGAGTTTTTACTAATCCATATTCTACATTATCATAATTAGATATATAATGTTCTCCAGTAGAATCAATATTATCAGTACCAAACATACTAGATATAGGTAGACCTACAGAGAATTTATCTCCAGATCTAATAATAGTTCCTTTAGGGAATATTTCACATTTAGTTAAAAGACTATTGATTTTATACCACTCTTTACCATTTTCTTCTTTTATATAAGTAACATCAGGGAATTTAAAAGTTGGAGTTACTTTTGATATTTGTGTAGCAGTTTTCTATCTCTAAGGAGACGGAAAACAACCTATCTAACCCTTGTTTGTTAAAGGATTATAACAAGCTATATAAATAATTCCTCCATATTCTTTCATTCCAATAGGAATATATCCTGGAGGTAATTTAGCATTTTCTACTCTAGCATTACCCATATCATTTTGTAATACCATTTCGTTACCATTCATAGTAACTAAAGTAGCATTTAAAGCATCTGTTAACACCGTATTAGGGGTCATTAATGGATGATTATCTAATACCATCCCTTCGTTGAATGTATTTTGTGCTTGCATTTACAAATTCATATTTAGTATTAGTAACTGATAAATTCTCAAATTTTAAAGGATTTCTTTGATATATCAGTATAGCATCTTTACTTATAAAGTTAGCTCTGTATCTAGTACTACCAACATCTAAAGGGTAAGGAATTTTATAAAAATAGGATTTAGAAGGTTGTGCCACTTTACATTCCTCAAAATATTTATAAAGTATTACATTTCCATAATTAAACTTAGTCTTAGGTCTTCCTCTAGAGTTTTTAGACTATTCTATTTTCTCATACTACTATTTGGTTATACCAAAATAGTAATAACCATCATATTTCTTTTTATTCCAGATACTTAACATTCTTATCTTAAATGCTAATTTCTTATAATATTTATAAAAATGTTGTAGAGGATTGGTACATATTTTGCCCATATAAAACCAAAAATCATGGCGATTAATTAGTATATCTCCTCCTCTACTATTAATTATATAAATATATCTCCATCCATATTTTAATATCCTCTATATATCAGAATGAGGAATGAAAGGAAATTTAGCATAAACCTATTCATAATAATCATCTAAAGTTTTTATTTGCATTAACAGTATTTTACACCATTATTTATATTATTTATAAATTCATCTCTTAAAGAAGTTCCTATATAACAAGGTTTAGACCTCATTAAATATTTTCCCATCCATCTAAAAGATAATTTATAAGTAGTAAAGTTAGTTTCTAAGAAATCAATATCCTAATCTCCACCTTTCTATCTTCTACATTTAAATTCTTCTTGAGAAGTTCTTCTTACATATATTTCAGCATACTTTTTCCCAGTAGGTAGTACAAACGTAGTATTATTTCTTATAATATCAGTTATTACTAACTACACACAATAACATAATATTCTAGAACATATAATACACATATCAGCTGTTTTAAATATATTTTCAAAAGAACATCCATTAAATTTTAATTTCTAAAATGGAAATTTAGTATATAGATCTCTTAAAGTAAAAGCATAACCTAAAGCATAATTCATTGTCTTTTAGTTGATTTGTTATAGCTGTGTCGATGCCAACTTACTTTGGCATCTAGTATCTCATTCATTTCATTTTGATTAATATGACTAGGTACTCTTGCAGCATCTAAGTGTTTATTTAATTTAACTTCTATTTCCTAAGCCATTTTCATTATATTAGGATTATTAGTGCTTATAGAACGTTTAAATAATGTCCAATATGCACAATAATCAGCTATTGCTATTGCTTCATCATTAGTTAATTCAGGAAGTCCATTATCATCTAATATTTCTCCATGATATATTACTAATACAGGCATTCCTGCGGCATCTTCAAAATGTAAGGCATGATCCCAATACTAAAATTTAGCAAAATGTCCATGTCCATATAATATATTAGTATTATGTTTAAAAGCTTCAATATATTCTTCAGTCCAATGAGAATTTAAATCTCCAAAAGAATCTTTATTAGTAGTTCTATTCCAATCCTCTCCTGGAAATAATACTGCTTCAATATCATCCTCGTAGCAATTACATGGAAGAGGTAAAGTGTTATTACAATCTATATTTCCTATATATTTATAAACTCTAGTTCTTTTATTTCCAATAGTTTCAAAACATACTAAAGCTAATTCTTCGTAATCTTCTTCAGTTAATTCTAAACCATACATCTAGTGTAAAAGAACTAATGGATAATGAAAATCAACCAGCTGCATATTCTTGGTTATTTGGTAAGTTTGGCGGAGCAACTTGTCTATAATAGTATAACTTTAATTTTGTTAATCTCTATTTAATTTCGTTATTAATAAAATTAAAATTATCATCTTCTAATGTTTCAGAAGAACAGCAACTATATCTTTCAAGTTGTCTAGGATCTTTAAATATAGCTATAACAGAAACTTCTTTTAATAATGGAGCATTAAATACCCAGCAATCATACATGCCATTTTCATTTGGAGTAGTATCTATAAATACCATAGGTTTAGTAACTTTACGTCTTCTATATTTACTATAAGTAAATGAAGGTAAAGAAGTGTACCATAAAAATGATAACTATTTATCTGTAGAACCTATATACTATATAGCCTATTCCCCGTAGTCATTTAATAACTAAGGTATTTCAAAATGCATAGTAGGAGTTCCAAATTCCTTTTTACATCTACAATTCTCTATATTTTTACAATCTACAGGAATGCAATTTATTTCAGTAAGTAAATCTTTATAAGGTAATATTCCTTTTAAACTATACTCTTTTATTATCTAGAGTCTCATATCTATTATGTCATCGGCTGTCTACTCTCTAGACATTGACATATTAGTATGATAACCTCGCAATCCTGCAACAACATCATTATGTATCGCTGAAACTAATTTATCCAATATCATAATCTTCCTCCCATAAATATCCTTTACAAGTTTTTTGTAAACCCCTGCAGCATAAACTAATACCACTGCTATGGGCATTAACAGATTCAGCTGCTTCTTTATAAGAATGATAAGTATTTACTAAATGTTTATCTAAAGTATACTAATAAATATTTTTATGCTTTATAGTAGCTAAACAATGTTTAGATACTTTTACATCTATGTTTTTAGGATAATTTTCAGTATAATATCTCCAAAAATATCCTTTGGAGCAACCTCCAGAAGAGCAACTCTAGGTAATACTAGTAGTATTAGTTAATCCTACAGATTTAGCAGCATTTGTTAAACTATCAAATATCTATATAAAATCGCCTTTTATAGAATACTATATAACTTTTTTATAAGTTTTTGAATCTGTAGTATTCATACATTTCTAAGCACTTTTTATAGTATTTATTTTATCTTCAGGTAAACCTGTAATTTTTAGCTAAGGAATACCTTCTTCAAAATCTTCTAGATATTTCCAAAGAAAATCTCCTCCATGAGTATATTTCCTAGAGCAACACTTAGTTATAGAAGAATAGTTTATTCCTACAAATTTCTAAGCCTATTTAGAAGATTTATAAGTAGCTATATAATCCCCTTCTAAACTATATTGTACCACTGCTTTTACTTTAGAATCTGATATTTTCTATTTATCTATTGAAGTATACTCATAAAGGTATTGTCCTCCAGGAGTAGAATTATATCCACTTTTAAAAGAATCATATTTAGTAATATACTATACTTCTAAGTTATTTAAAGTTTCTAATAATTCTTTTTTAGAATCTTTCTCAATAGTTTCTAAAACTTCATATTGAAAATTATCAGGACCATATTTTAATCTAGCTTTATCAATTTTACCACCTGCATATAAATGCTTTATATTTTTAAAAGCATTTTTTCTATTATATTCATTAATAGTCTGCCCTACATATACTTTATTAGAAGGGCTAGTATATTTATAAATTATCCCAGTATACATTGTTCATTATCATATATAATAAAAAAGGCGGAGGCAATACTGCCTTCGCCTCTTATTTAATTAGTTAAAAATTACTTTTCATTCTTTTTAGCATAAGTATTATCTACTAATGTCCTAAATGCTTCTAAATCAGCTGCTACTTTATTAGCTTTTACTTCAGCATCTGTTTCAACAGCTTCAGCTGTAGGAGCCAATGGTGTAATACCAGCGGCTGTAAGAGCTGCTTCAAACTAAGTCTTAACAGCCTGATTTACGAAGAATACATGAGTAGTAACACTCTTAGTTTCTTCACCAACAGCGTCTCCGCCGAGAATACCTCTATTCTCACAATACTCTAATGTATATTGAGTATAAGTAGCACCTACCATAGGTCTATCATCCTGATAAAGAGCGTTCCATCTAGTCTGCTCAGCAGTTGGGAGTCTGAGATTACGCATAATCCACTCGAATGTTCCAAAGCCTTCATTACCAGGAGTAATAGTAGCTACATTAGTTACTCCGTAGTTTTCAACTGGAGCATATTCACCTCTAGGAGTGCAGCATCCTGTAGTAGTACCAATACTAGGATCAAAGTACTGAAGTTCTACCTTAGAGAAAATCTGATAAGGATCCTGTGCTGTCAATACCAACTTAGTACCTTCTTTAGTAGCTTTAAGCTATTCAGTGTCCATTGTAAACAACTTAAACTTAGTAATCATTTTGATTACCTTATCTACAATATTTCCGGCTTCTTCAGTAGAAGTTGCTGAGAACTCAAAAGTCCAAGGACGACCTTTAACAACCCAAGTATTAGAATACAATGGGTTATTATTACTTTGTGCTAAATGTACATAAATCTCTACTCTGAAAGTACCTTTAGTAGCTTTATTAGCAGTAAGGGTTTCTTTTACTTTAGCCATATCTATAGTAGCTTTAGCATTAGACTGGGCTACTGGATCTTGTTTGTAAACAGAACGAATATTCTTTACTTTAAATCTATTTACTCTCTTTACATCGAAGTACTTAGAGTCTCCCTTAAAAAGTTCTACACTTGGATTTGTGTAATCCTTAGCACTGTTAATTACAGTAGTTGTTGTAAACTAAAACATAATTTAAATTAATTTAATTATTGTCTACGAGCCTATTGAGGCTATTCCTATTGTTGAGCTGGCTAAGCAATAGATTGTGACATAGGTATATTTGATTGTAATCTAGGATCACCATCGTGTTCCATAACTAAATGTACCAACTCGTTTACTATCTCTTGACATACATAATCTGGAAACTCCATAATCTGTGTAGTATCCTCTGTTAAATCCATTTGCTCTTGTGTTAATCTAATATACTATGGAGCTTTAATATAATCAACTGCTACTTTTGTTAGCTAAAACACTGAAGTATCGTGACCATATCTGATTTCACATCTAACAGTAGAACTATTACCATATCTAAATGGTGCATTTTTTTCTACTACTGACTAATCAGCAGTTCCAATTTTAATAGTCCTAGCAAAGTTAGCTACTCCTTCAGTTGAATCCTATTTCTTAGAACCATCTGTTCCAGTACCTAGTCCTTTATCTTCAGGAGCTACGTAAGGATTTGTAGGAAGTTTGTCAAAAGTATTTACATTATGAATATAGTAATAAGGTCTCCAAGGAAGAGGTCTATTATAAAAGTCATTCATAATTGTAGACCAACTATCAGAAGTAAGTCTTTTAGCAGCAAAAGCCACATCAGAATTAGCATCCCAACATTTATGCTACTTTTTTAAAGTATATATACAAATGCAATTAAGCATATGTAGATAATCGTCAGGAAGATTTACTTCAAACACTGCTCCATAAGGATTTTTAGCATTTGAATATAAAGCATCACTCTGAACTTCAGTAATACCTGCTGTAGTATATATGTCAGAAGCTTTAGGAGTAAGAACTGCTGTAGCTTTTAATACTCTTAAATCATCAGTAGTTTGCTGATTAATATCATAAATATTATAACGTTTATTTATGTATTGGTTAACAGCTTTATTTATATAATAATTAAACTCGTCTAAACGCATGCTAGGAGCGTGCTATTTAGATAATTCAATTAAACAAGATTCAAGTATTTGTCTTGCAGTCATAACTAAATTTTATTATTTAGTTTTCTTAGTATCTTTTGTATCTTTTGTGTCTTTAGGAGTTATAGTGTTATCAGCCTACACATATAATTGTGGGTATGTGGCTCTCATAATTAATCCCTTTAATTTAGCATTATCAGGGTCTGACAACCAATTAATAGCTGCATCATCTGTAGCACCTAAATAATTATCATTGAAGCAAAGTAAATTATCCTTTACAATAATAACATTCTTTTCACGAGCGTCAATTAAGAGAATACGCAACTTAGAACGAGCATCTTCGTAAAGACCAATAATCTTAGCAGGATTCTTCATAGCAATCTGAATTAAGAAGTCTGTAATATCTGCACTAGGTACATTATCCATCTTCTTACCAAGAACTTTAGCTCTAGTAATTTGACCTTCTCTACTATCGTCAATAATATATTTTAATGCCTTAGACAAGGTCTCTGTTCTCTTAACTCTACGTACAGAATCAAGTCCAGGATGTTCAATATAATATTCTGCCAAACCGTAACGTGGATGAGGATTTTTCCATCCCATTGTACCATCAATTAAATAGTTACCATTAGCGTCCTTAGCGTAACGGTCAGGAGCAATATATGAACAATTTTTAATACATTCCCATAAAGCTGCCTCTTTCATATTTTTAAGATCGAATTGAATGCCATCATGGATTTTAATTTTAGCATTTTCAGCTACTAAATAAATCTTTCCGGCACTTAAATTTTCCTTATCAGATTCTGATAGAATCATATTTCCTCTATCATCCACTCTTCTTACGCAGCTAGGAAAAGATCCTGTTTCTTTATCTCTACATGGATTTATAGTAATATTAGAACCTACTTTACTATAAACACTACGTAAAATTATAATATTATCATTATATTCCTATGTCATATTAATTCTTATTATCAAATACAAAATATAAGTAGGCAGAATAATCTGCCTACTTTTATCTTAATAATTGTTGTTTACTATATTTATAGTAAAACTAACGTAGTCTTTATTATTAAACTTCGCGAGCAATGAAGGACTTGTATGGGTTAAATACACCAATACCTCCATAACCCCAAACAATAAGTTTACTAGCAGCAATAGCACTAGAAACTTCTCCAGAAGATAAACCATCTGCACCACCTACACCAAGTACTTTATTTTGAATGAATTCACCATTCTTGAAAGTAAATTGTGCTACACCTGGCTTACCAGTAGAATCATCTGGACTTAAATCAATACAAGCAATAAATCCTTTCTCGTTACCATATTCACGAGAGAAAGCTCTATCAACAGTGAATACTAATGTGTTACCAAGATAATTGTAAGAAGTATAGCCCTTAGCACCAACTTCTACCTCACCATTAGCCTTCATAGAATATAAGAATGTTCCATCTGTATGGAAGCTCTGCAGGTATTCTCCTAAAGTTGTAGTAATATCAGCATCAGCCTTTTCATTCATAATAAATACCCACTTATTTCCTTTAGGACTATTAGCTTTCTATGCCATTGTAGTAACAATAGTGTTGAGAACATCTACTGTCATCTTATTATAAGCATACTTATCAGCATAAGCTTCAATTTGTGGAATCAAACCAGGACCGATATAAATAGGTCTACCAGTTGTTGGGTCCTGAATTGTAGACTTACCATTCTTATCAATAGAACTCTTATTAAACAGTAAACCGTTATTCTTAACAAACATAAAGTTCTCAAGCAGAACTTTTTCCTTCTTGTCCATCTTATAAACAGTCTCCTGCATAGCTCCATTACCCTTACCTTGAGAGATATTTACAAAAGTATCTTCCATAGCAGCATATAATGCTGAATAAGTCTCATCGTTACGGAACTGAGTAATGTATCCACGGAAACGTGAAATATTGCTCTGATATTTGCAGTAACCTTCTTCATGCATTTCTGGCATTGAGTTACTCTAGAATCTTGTCAACATACCAATCTGACAAGCGTCCTTATCAAGTACTGAGCTATAATCATCATCAATCAAACGTCCTTGAATTTCCCAGTAATTATCAGCACGTCTCTGTGGTCTAGTAATACAAATAACTTGCTGTCTAGACTCTTCAATCATAAAGATGTCATACTTTTGATAGTAATTTTCTTTAAAGGCAAAAGTAATTTCTGTGCCATTAGCACCATCTTCTGTAGGTACAGCAGCGAATTCAATACGTTTAATTTGATTAGTTTGAATCTCATATTCATACATTAATGAATTCAAACGCTGGAACTTGTTACCACTCTTAGTGTTATTATAAATAACATTTTTAAGTGAAGTAGTTAAATACTCAGCAGTATTCTAAGGATAAAGATTTGCGACAATTCCCAAACGAGCAGGTTTTACACCTAAGAACTTATAGAAATCTTCATATGTTCTGGTATTACCCATAGTAGGGACTTGTGTAGTAAAATTTGCAACTAACATAATTTAATTAATCTTGTAAATCGTAAATATTTTTATATTTATTAGGTTTAGAGACCAATCCAGTCTTCCTTGTTTCCTTAGGACCGAATATTACGGTCTTCTTACCACTTTTACCATCTTCTAAGCCTTTGGCATAGGAAGTACGGCGAATTTCTGTCATCTAATGTTCGTAGTAATTCCGCATATTATCAATAGCTTCGTCTCCATGAAGAGCATACCAAGACATTTTAGTAAGAGTTTGTGGGTCGTTAATTGCTTTGTTAAGATAACTCATACCAGTAGCATCCTACTAAAACATAAAATTATATAACTCCTACTTATCAGCGTTTGATAAATTAAATGCAAAGTCATTACCCTAATCTAAGTTATTTATGGAACTAATAATAGCTTCTTGAAACTACTAAAGTTGCTCAGAATCTTGAGCCTATTTTTGAGCCTGCTCTTGTTCTGCTAATTCTCTCTCTTTTTGCTAATATTCAGAACGAATGCCTTCTACCTATTTAGAGAATAAACTTTCGTTTTGTTTAGCAGAATCTAGAGCAGCAGCGGCTGTCTCATCATCAACATCTGGAACTCGACTCTTTAAATCGAGTAAGAACAAATCATCATCAGAAAGTTCATCTACTTTATAAGAGACTGGCTATTCCTACTGATAATTTTTAATTGCTTCCTAAGCAATATAATCAGCATATTGCTAAGTTGTTAAATTATTACTACGGAGATAATTGATTAATTGTATTTCATCCTCGTCAAGATCATCAGAGTCATTATGAGTATCTTCACGAGTTCCTTTTAAAATATTTAACTAATCTTCTAATGGAAGAGAATCAAAAGGTAATTCTTGAATCTATCCATTTTCATCTTCGTACTAAATTTTATCTCGGTCAGTAATGTTTTGTTCTTTAAGTAACGCAGTAATTACGTCTTCGTCTTCATCTTCCTAATGATTGCCCTCATCATTATCGTTATTAGGGACATTATTATCTTGATTAGAGTCATTGTTTTGATCCTAGTTATTAGGAATCAGTACATCATCCATCAAATCGTCATTTAAATCATTAATTCCTATTGCCATATTGTATATTATTTAATAATATTATACTATGTTAAAAAAAATAAAAGTCAAAATAACAAAATTACTCAGTTGAAGATTTTAATTTATCCTATAAATCTTTCACTGCTTTTTGTAAGTTAGCTACCTAAGATTTTAATATAGTAATATCATTTGTATTTGTATTCACATTATTAGAAATAGTATTTAAAGTAGAAGTCCAATTATCCACTACAGATAATACTCCGGTGTTAGTAATAGATAAACCACTGCCTACCATAATTCCTCCTAAAGTACTAGAGGTTGCTATAGATAAAACATACCTGTTAGAATTTACCCACTTAGTAGTAGCTAAATTTTGAGAATTATCTTCTTTAGGTAATTCCCATCCTTCTTCTAGTCTAGGAAAATTATCAGATTTTTTAAATACTGTATTTGTTAAATTTGGAGTATCTAGATTTGGAGTTATTAAAATTTGATTTTTTGTTACTGCACAATCCGAATAAAATCCATTTGTTAAAGAGTTACTATTATATTTTTCAGTTATATCTCCTATTATTACTGAATAAGTATTATTACTATATACAAATTTTTTATAGTCTGTAATAAATCCATAAATAGTAGGATCTTTATACTTATAATAACAAATTGGCTAATAAGTTAGTATTGGAATATATTTATCACACTATACTTTAATAGACGTTCCTGAAAGTTCTACTATAGTAACTAAATATTCTACATTCTAAGAAGAATTATCATCGTAAATATTAAAGTACAAATAATCCCCCACTTGATAATTGTCTATAGAATACTTTAAATATAAAGTATAGTAAAAATTTTCAGAGTCTACAGAGTTATTTATATTATTTGGGTCTGTAGAATTATCTATATTTGTAGAGTTATCTATAATATCTGTTATAATATTATTATAATTATAATGATACTATAAATTATCTAAATTATTGGAACTACTAGCACTAATAGTATCAGCAACTATATTATTTATTTTTAAAGTAGACTTACCTCCAGAACTATAAATGTAAAAAGAGTTATTAATATCTTGTAATTCCCTTATGTGTAAAGGTCTTTCACATGATATTGAATTTTCTGATAAATTAAGTAATTTTGTATTATTAATTTTAAAGTAATGATTTTTAGAATAATTAGTTATACTTTCAGTATACTAATCTAAACCTATGTTTAAAGAAGAAAACTAGTTGCTGTTTATAATCTACATAGGTATAGAAGACTATATAACGTATAATCCTTTTTCTTTTATATACACACATCCATCACTCACATTCTACTAAGCTTCTTCCAAAGTATCATAATATATGCCAATATTTTTTTGTGCCTATATTTGCTATTCCTAAGTAATATTTAACTAAGGTAGATAAGATACTTGATTCTCTCCAGTATTACTATTTAATGGCAGTACAGTATCCTAATATTTTACATATAAAACATCTTTGACTATATATAAACCATTATCAATAATATTATCTTTAGAAGAAGCTTCTTTAATAATATCAATATCAACATTTATTTTCCCATTTTTTACTAGGTCTATAAAACTAGAACCTATCTAAACTTTTACTCCTCCTCTAGTTTTTAATAATAAATCTCCACTAACATTACCAACTGTTTCATAAGTTCTTCCAAAGAATTTTTCCATATTATTCTATTGTTATTGTTATATTGTTAGGATCTTTCAATAATTCTGTCATAATCTTATTAAAATAATATACAGAATTAGTTACTTTACCAACTACATCATTCTTTCCAACTAATAAACAACCTAATGTATCCTATGGTTGATTCCCTGGATGTGTAAGTACTCCATCAAAACCAGGAACATTAACTAAACGTGGTAATTTACCATTGTAAGGTTTAGCCCAACTACGATTTTTAAACTTTGGACTTACTGTATTCATATCTACTTTATAAGTACCAGTAGGAATAGCAGTCTAGCCATAGATCTTTTTCTTTTTAATCTCATCTTCTGACATATTCTAAGTTAAACCTCTGTCAGTGTCTTCTAATGTATTTGCAAAAAAAACACCATTGATAAATAACTTACCAATGGTGTAATTAGGTTTTTTAGCAATTCTTTTTACTAAAACTTTTATCATTTATAAAATTATTAATAGTTTCTTGCTACTTCTCCATTAGTTTAGCTATCTAAGAAAGAGAATCTTCAATTTTACTAAATCTCTATTCATTTTGCTATTTTTCTTTTAATACTGGGTTGAGTTCTAGAAGAAGCTTATCTGCCTTTTGTAATATTGTTTTCTATGTATCTACAGAATCTATAATAAGTTTTGCATTAGTCTTCATTGTCTCAAGTTCCTATATTAAATCTTTCTAATCAGTAGCTAGTACCAAATTATTAGCTCTAGTTACAGATAACTATTCAGGTATAGTATAAGTAGCTTGTTTATCTTTTACATTTATAGTAACATCAATTACTATTTTACCTTCTAAATTAGGTTGAGGTATTCCTACAGCAGTAACAATACCCTCATCAATAGTTACATTCATTTTATCAAGAATGTATACTTTGTTGTGTTGTTTAATGTCTCTAAATATCATATCGTGATAATAAAAAAGCCCAAGAAGTTAGACTTTCTGGGCTTATGGTTTACGCAGTAGTAGTTGTAGTTGGTTTCAACTATGAAATTAAATACTAATTCTATCTAACTTGACTAAGTTCAAGTCTAGCATCATTGTATTTCTACTGCAAATCTTGATTCCAATGTGTATTAAGAGTATCAATTATATGCTGAGTATTACGTTGATTATCTCTTAATATTTCGCAAGTTTGTGTTTGAGTAGCATAGTTTGTAGATGCAAATCCTCTTTCTACTCCAGTAGCTAATGTGTTAATAGCATTATTTAAAGAATAGTTAGTGTCGCAGATTTTACTAGCTATAGTACTTGTTTGATTAGCAGTAGCTAATTGCTATTCATAACCCATCTTTAATAGATTCTGCTAAGTCTGGCAGCAACAATCTTTTAACTGCTATACTATATTTAAATCACCTAAGTTGGCAGCATTGATTACTCTCTCAGCAGAGAATCCAACTTTACCAGCTACATCCTGTATTCCAGAACGTACAGCGCATATAGCATTGTTAAGTGAATTAAAATCGCAGTTAAGATTACTTGCTAACTAAGTAATAGCATTATTATTACCCTTAACAGCATCCATTAATAGACCACTATTCTAGTTATCTGACATTTGATTTCTAATGGCATTTAACTATCCCTAAATTTCTGCATTCTAAATACTATTAGCATTGTTTCCCCATAATCCATTTCTTCCAAACATCATAAGGAATACTAAATAGATAAAAGGATTATTCATCCACTAATTGTTGTTTAGCATAGCAGCCATTGCCATTGGATCATTGTTGTTTTTACCCATAACAGAAGCCAATAAAGCATCATTGTTATCAGTACAATAAATTTTTTCTACAGTGTCGCTCATAATTAAAAATAATTTACTCAATTTTTCAAGGAAAAACTCATCTATAAATACTAGTATCTAATTGTATTGTTAATATATATTAAATAATATCTAGCCAAAATAAAAAATAAGGAATTATTAAAAATAATAACTACATAGTCACCATTTCTAATAATTCCTTATTACTTTATTTGTTAATTAAATTTAAATAAAAGATTCCCAATCAATTTCTAAATTCTTATTCTTTACATCTGCCATCCATCTGCAAAACTAAATACCTTCATATCCATCTTTATCATTTGCTACTTCCATAGCATATATTATACAAGATTTAGCATCTTTTAACAATAAAGGATAAAAATCTGCATGTGCCATATTAGCAGTATAAATAATATCTCCTATAGTACTACTAATTGGAATAATATATCCTAATTCATCAATAATCTATTTTACATCAGAAACATCCCAATGTTTATTAGTTCCATCAGAATTAACCATCTATTCACTAGCAAAATCTGCTAATTTAATAGTAAAATGTTTACCATACTTTTCCAAGTACTACTCTTTAGGTGTTAAAGATTTAGAAATTTTTTTAATAATTTTCATAGTCGTAATAATTTAAAAATTTTACTGTTTATTTACTTTATCTGAAATAACTTGCATATTATCTTTTACATAATTAAGTAAATCTTCTTCAGAATCTTTAGGTGCATTATAATTTACATCAATATGGTTTGATGTAACTGTTTTATAATAACTCATAGTCTTAGAATTATTAGTATCTGTCATACTAATATTAAATGAATAAGAATTGTCTAAATTAATATTCAAAGATCCTGAGATATTATATTTCTCTGTAGAGTCATTTATTTGATAAATTTCGTTTTGTTTTGTTATTTCCATTACTTAACAAATAATTCATAAAAAGCCTCCATAAGATCAGCAGCTTTTACTTTCTGACCATTAATCTCATACTCGCCATCAGAATTTACATCAAGAATATCACCATACTCATCTTCTGTAAATGTGTCTTCAGGTACATCCTTAATATCTTCAGTACCTTTTTGTACAAGGTATTCCTGATATTCTGCATTAGCTTTATTATTCAGCTCATTAAACTTAGTTTCCTCTTCAGAAGTACGCTCTGTCTTATTAGCTAAATCTCTCAGTTCATCTGAAACAATTTGCTTACTAAATTCTTGTGTATCTTCATCAAACTGTTTCTTAATCTTATTATAAGCAAGTCTAACTCGCATAATCTTAACTTTCAATTCTTTAGAAAGTTCTTTACCATCCTTAGCTAAAAGAACCTTTGTAATAAGGTTCTGCTTTGTCAAAACATCATTTAAAGTCATAAATCATTTATTTTTTATTAAACATATATAATTGTATATTATTTTGTGTTAGAGTAAAAGTTAAATAGTGTTAACCACAACAAAATTCTATCCACGCACTATATTTAGAAGAATATACGAAAAATCGAGACCAACCATCATCATATAAATTACTTATCTAATTCTAATTTATATAAGTACCACTGCTATCTGATCTTATCATTTTACATCCAGAAGGCATAACCCAAAAATAGCCATTTCCACTTCCATAATTCTCCAAATCCTTCAGTAATACTATCTAACCATCATAACCTACCCTAAACTTTATTAAAACCCCTCTACTTCCTGACAAGGATACTTTATCAGCAATAATACAAGATATTTTTTCTGTAGTACCTATTTCTAAACATCTATATACATAACCATCACCAGGACTAATGTTAGGTAATAAGTTTGAATCAGATAGATAATAAGGTATTATTCCAAATCCTTTAGTAAAAGTATTTCCCATTATATGTAATTTATGTAAAGGAATACTAGTACCAATCCCTACTCTACCTACTCCCTAGCATAAGTAGACATTGCCAGAATTTCCAGAATTTAAATATACACCTAGAGAAGCTTCTACTTTAAATCCTTCTGGATTAATACTAGCATTAGTACGCTATCCTGAAGTCAAATATATACCTCGAGAAGATTCTATTTTAAAGTCTGAACCAATACTAGCCTTAGCTCCCTATCCTGCGGTCAATTTAATAGCACCAGGTCCTGTAGACATAGATATATCTCCCTAAGTTGATAAAGATATAGAAGTATCATAGAGAGCGACTCTACTACTATAAGGAGACCCATTAGTAGGAAGTCCTCTAATTGCAGTACCGCTATTTAGATCAATATTACTAATACCTGCTCTAAGATTTAAAGTACCGCCACTCTAAGCACTATTAGCATTAAATATAGAATTATCAGCTATACCAAGATAAATAGTTTTATTAGAATGAGTATATTTAAGACCAGCCCATTGATTCCAATCCCAAGCAGTTTCACCAAAACGAATAGCTGCACCAGTATTAAATATTACTTGACTATCTATAGCAGATATGCGAGCATTAGAATCTACATTGTTATTTAATCGTATAGCTCCCTCACTAGAATTACTATTATTAATGTAAATAGTTCCGTTAACATCAGCAGTGCCATCAAAAGAATGTCCCCAAATACTTCTAGCTGTTTGCAACTTAGTTGCAGAAGCAACATTTATATTATAAATACTAGTACCATTAAGAAGCAATGTTCCAAAATCTAACCTTAAAGTTAGAGCAGTTTTTATAGTCATACCAAAGTAATCACTAATAGTAGTACTATATGCTCCAGTATTTGGATATCTATGGTCAAATCCATACCAAGGATGTTTATTAGTACCATCACTCCAAGTATCATTCCAATTACCTGACCAATTTATATTACCGGTAAATGTTCTACCATCAGTAGCATGATACCAGTCAACTGTGTCGGCATTTCCTGCTGAGTTTGCATAATTTACTGATTGACTACCGATATTTCCAGAGTGAATTATATCCCTCCAGTCATTATTAACATCATTATTAGTAACTCTAATTTTAAATGTATTATTGTCATAAAAACTTGCAGCTATCTATAAAGCATAATTATTACTAGTATTACTATGCTAACAATTAATTAAGTGCATCCAACTTGACCGAGGAGCATTACCACCACTTTCAGATTCACAAGATTGATAGAAACCACTAATTGGCAATCTCCCTGATTTTGTAAATCCTCCATAATTCTCGTTAGCTGCATAGTTATGACTATGTGAAGAGGGAGCAAAGTCAGAAATTGCTTTATGACCACCATCACCGAGTAAAACATAACTACTACTAGATCCATTTTTAACAAATCCAGAAGCCTAAACAAGAGCAAGTCCTTGATGACCATTTCCAAAAATATAACTATTAATATAAGCGGTAGAATTTCTATCATTTATAGGTAAATAGTTAAAATACATATCACTGTTAAATCCAGCATTAACTATATTAAATTCATTTCCTGCTACTATCTTATCAGTAATAGAAGTCCAACTATGGGTATGTGATGAAGGAGTAAAGGAAGTAGGTTTGCCTATGATATTGTCCCAATCAACATTACCATGAAAAACACCACTACTACTAAAGAAACT
>ULST01029836.1_pt1 | contig 32059 bp, 30 predicted proteins | sample 1956951 | NCBI WGS metagenome assembly ULST01 (sample SAMEA4835716, study PRJEB28245) | human gut metagenome | biome: gut microbiome; material: fecal sample | place: Denmark | collected 2008 | reverse complement strand
TTATTAACGAGAAGTTTTCTATAGGGGTGCTGAGTAGTTACTAAGTATTCGGTCATCATCATGATGATTGCCCTCTTCGGAGGACAGACAGCCCTGGCACAGAAGGCAGGACGCGTAAAGAAGCAGAAAACGAAGGTACAGACGGAAGAAGTAAAGGCTGTGGTTCAGGAGGAACAGCCTGCAGTGCCGGAGAAAGTCATTCCAGAAACTCCTCCCGTTCCGCAAGACCGGCTGGACACCCTCTATTACAACAAGAGCTGGAAGGTAACCCCTAACAAGGCTTTCGCCAACTATTATCGCCTGGCGCTCTATCCTGCTGATTCTACGGCAGCCAAGGAGTTCCGCACCTACTATATGAGCGGCGAACTGCAGGGCGAAGGCTGCTTTGTGGTCCTCGACAGGAAGGATGATGCCAAGAGCCAGTTTGCCGGCACCTTTACCACCTATTTCAAGGATGGACAGGTAGAGCAGAAGAAGACCTATCAGGCAGGACTGCTCTCGGGCGAATATACCTCTTATTATAATAACGGCAACGTGAAGGAGCATTTCTTCATGAACCAGGGCAAGAAGATGGGGGTAGGAGCCTCTTTCACGGAGAACGGCAGGGTATGCACCCTTACTCCCTACAAGAATGATATCCCTGAAGGATTTTATGTAGTGGTGGATGCCGACGGCAACTATTCCAAGTATTCGCTCACCGACCACCAGCCTATCCTGGAAACCCCTTCGCCTGATGAAATCCTCACCGAGTATAAGAACGGTGTGGCATGGCCTTACTACAACAAGAACGGACTCATCGTGGGTGTGAGCAATTCGATGGTGGATGAGAACATCGGCGATTACCGCGAAATCGGCGTCTTCATCGTCAACAAGAGTATGATCAATGTTGATATCGATCCTTCTCAGATTGAAATCTACGATATGAAGGGCGGCAAGCGAAAGGATTTCGAACTGGTGAGCGCTGATGAGTATGACAAGAAAATCTTCAAGTTCAAGAAGAAGGTGGCTAAGCGTGCGGTAAAGAACAAGGCGATAGTGCAGACCGAACGTGAGAACAATGTGAATGCCAATCTGGGCGCACAGGTGTTTGATGCCGGAACCTCTAATACGCTGAAGGATTTCCAGACCCGTATCTGCCGGATGCAGCAGCTGGAAGACGGCAACCGCATGAAGTATTCCGACAAGATGCCTGAGGACCTGGGTTATCTGGAGCGCACCACCATCCATCCGGGCGAAGTGGTTTCGGGCTATCTCTATACCACCGACCGCAAGGCTGCCGATCTCTTTGTCAAGGTAAAGATCAAGGGCATCGACTATCTCTTCGAGTGGAAGGCAAGCAAGAAGAAATAACGTGTGTGAGATGTGAATACTAACGATTAAAAAAATAATGTAAATGATGAAAAAGATTTTGATGATGGCCATTTTGTGCCTCGTATTTACAACAAGTGGTTTTGCACAGTTCAAGAGAACTGCATTCAATCATGTGGGTCTGAATGCAGGCGTGGGTACCGAAGGTATCAGTATCGGTGTTGCGGCTCCTATCTCCAATTTCGTGGAGCTGGAGGCAGGCGTGGATATTCTGCCTAAGATGCTCAAGATATCTGAGCAGATGAACATAGAGGCAGATGCCTCTATCATCGTTCAGGGACAGTCGGTGAGGATTCCTGATTCACCGGTGGATGTGGATGCTGATTTCTCCCGTACAGCCTTTCATGCCAAGGCTAATATCTATCCTTTCGGCGGCAACAGCAAGTTCTTCGTGGCTGCCGGCTTCGCTATGGGCGGCGCTAAGCTTGCCAAGCTGAGCGGTCACAGCGATGATCTGGCGCAGTTTATCAGTCGATATCCTGAATATTCAGATGAAATTCTGAACCACGTAGGTGCGGAACTCTCGGATTATAATATCAAGTTCGACAAGAATGGTGATATCAATGCCGACCTGCGCTGCAATTCCTTCCGCCCTTATCTCGGTCTGGGCTTCGGAAGAGTGGTTCCCAAGACCCGTCTGGGCTTCCGCTGGGAGATCGGCTGCCAGTATATGGGCAAGCTGAAGATCTATCAGAACGGCGAGGAGGTAGATGTCAGGAAAGCTCTCAATGATTCGATGGGTGAAGATGGCGGCGACATCGCCGATATCGTGGATAAAATCCAGTTCTATCCTGTGCTCAAGTTGCAGATTGTGGGCAGAATCCTGTAATCAAAATAAGAAAAGTTTGAATTATACATAAAAAAACGGGCAAAATGGTAGCAGTTAGCCAATTATTTCGTAACTTTGCACCCGCAAACTTATAATTAATAATAAAAGAAAGAATGGCTAATTTGAGATTTGAGGTTGTAGCCGAGGCTTTTAAGAAAAGACCTGTAGAGGTTGAGGCTCCCAAGGTGCGCCCTTCGGAGTACTTCGCCAAGTATGTATTCAACCGCCAGAAGATGTACAAGTATCTGCCATCTGATGTGTACGAGAAACTCATCGATGTAATAGATAACGGCAGTCGTCTGGACCGTTCCATCGCTGATGCCGTGGCTGCCGGCATGAAGCTCTGGGCTGAGGAAAACGGGGTAACACATTATACTCACTGGTTCCAGCCATTGACAGAAGGTACTGCAGAGAAGCATGATGCCTTCGTAGAGCATGACGGAAAGGGTGGTATGATTGAGGAATTCTCTGGCAAATTGCTTGTCCAGCAGGAACCTGATGCCAGCTCATTCCCTAACGGCGGTATCCGCAATACCTTCGAGGCTCGTGGCTATTCTGCATGGGATCCCACATCGCCTGTGTTCATCATCGACGATACCCTCTGTATCCCAACCATCTTTATTTCTTATACCGGTGAGGCTTTGGACTACAAGGCTCCATTGCTCCGCTCGCTCCATACCCTGAGTGAGGCGGCTACCGAGGTGTGCCATTATTTCTATCCACAGGTAAAGAAGGTGCAGACCAATCTCGGTTGGGAGCAAGAGTACTTCCTGGTAGATGAGAGCCTTTACTCGGCTCGTCCTGACCTGATGCTTACGGGCCGTACCCTGATGGGACACGACTCTGCGAAGAACCAGCAGATGGACGACCACTATTTCGGAACAATCCCTGAGCGTGTGCAGGCTTTCATGAAGGATCTTGAAATCCAGGCGCTCGAACTCGGCATCCCTTGCAAGACCCGTCATAACGAGGTGGCACCAAACCAGTTTGAGCTAGCACCTATCTATGAGGAGTGCAATCTTGCCGTAGACCATAATATGCTCCTGATGAGTCTGATGAAGCGTGTGGCTCACAAGCACGGTTTCCGTGTGCTCCTTCACGAGAAGCCATTCGCCGGCGTCAACGGTTCGGGCAAGCACAACAACTGGAGTCTCTGCACCGATACAGGCGTACTGCTCCATGCTGCAGGCAAGACACCAGAGGATAACCTTCGCTTCGTAGTTTTCATCGTAGAGACCTTGATGGGTGTCTACAAGCACAACGGACTGCTGAAGGCATCTATCATGAGTGCTACCAATGCGCACCGTTTGGGAGCCAACGAGGCACCACCAGCCATCATCTCTTCATTCCTGGGCAAGCAGCTTACCGATCTGCTCGACCATATAGAGAAGGCAGATAAGGACGAACTCTTCGCCCTGGCTGGCAAGAAGGGTATGGAGCTGGATATCCCTGAGATTCCGGAGCTGATGATCGATAACACCGACCGCAACCGTACCTCTCCATTCGCCTTCACCGGAAACCGTTTCGAGTTCCGTGCCGTAGGTTCAGAGGCCAACTGTGCGTCATCTCTCATCGTACTGAATGCTGCCGTAGCTGAGGCTCTTGAAGATTTCAAGACTCGTGTAGATGCCTTGATAGCAAAGGGCGAGGACCAGACATCGGCTATTATAGATATTGTACGCGAGGATATCAAGACCTGCAAGCCTATCCGCTTCGACGGCAACGGCTATTCAGATGAGTGGAAGGAAGAGGCTCAGAAGCGAGGTCTGGACTGCGAGGCATCCTGCCCGGTAGTCTTCGACCGTTATCTGGACAAGGAAAGCATCGAGATGTTTGCCAAGACCAACGTGATGAGCGAGAGCGAGTTGAAGGCGCGCAACGAGGTGAAGTGGGAGACCTATACCAAGAAGATTCAGATTGAGGCTCGTGTGATGGGCGACCTGAGCATGAACCATATCATCCCTGTGGCTACCCACTATCAGAGCCGTCTGGCAAAGAATGTAGAGGGTATGATTCACATCTTCGGTGGCGAGGAAGGCAAGAAACTGACAGCCCGCAACGTGAAGATTATCCGTGAGATAGCCGAGCGCACCGAGGCGATAGAGCGTGGTGTAGAGGCATTGGTAGATGCCCGCAAGGTAGCCAACAAGATAGAGAGTGAGCGCGAGAAGGCAGTAGCATATCACGACACGGTAGCTCCAAAGATGGAGGAAATCCGTTATCAGATAGACAAGCTCGAGCTTCTCGTAGCCGATGAGCTTTGGACATTGCCTAAGTATCGTGAGCTGCTGTTCATCAGATAATATTTCCTGGATTAGGAATTAAGATAATAAAAAAGAGTGCATTGTTTGTTACAGTGCACTCTTTTTTTTTATCACCTTGCTCCAGTCAACATCAACGCTTTTTTGTCAGCGTTAAAAAAGTTGGCTAAATATCTGTCTATCTTCGTGCTTTTTGTCCGTTTTTCTAAGATTTAACACTTTGCCTAATTAAAAAGAGGGTGTGTCAAAAGTCTAGATAATAGTTGGCGCATAACAGTTGATCACCGCATGCACAACAGCGTTGTGCATGCGTATATCAGCTGTTATGCAAGCGCACAACAGCTGTTGTGCGACCGGAGATACTGACTACCTCAACAACATATCCTGTCTCTTCCAACAACTTATCCTGTTTTTTCCAACAACAAGAAGAGGGTGAATAATTATCTTATGACGCATCCTTTTAGATTCCGGGAATATGGTAAAGTTGATTAAAAGTAATATAAAGAACGTGAGGAAGTTTGTTTCCTTGCTTGTTTTTAGTACTTTTGCCCCATAATTATGGATTCAAGTGTGGAAAATGTGGAGAATTACACAAAAGAGGTATCAAAAATGTGTAAAACTCCACATTTTTCCCACTTCAAGAAAAGATAAGGATATGTTTAACAGAACGATTATTCACGAATTGGAGCAATGGAGAGAGCGCAGAGACCGCAAGCCATTGATGATGCTGGGAGCTCGACAAGTAGGCAAGACATCGGTGCTGAAGAAATTTGGAAAAGACAGCTTTGAGCATTGTGCTTATTTCAGTCTTGATGAAGAAGAGGGTGTTCATTGTTCAGCGTGGTTTGGATGTGATTCCTATGGAGGTGAAGTCGGGAACAAGTGTTACCGGGCGCAGTTTGATAGAGTATAACAAGAAGTATTCTCCCCGTCTGCGCATCAGATATTCCATGCTTAATCTCAAAAAGGATGATACTTTTGTCAATATCCCTCTTTTCCTGGCAGATAGAACAGAGCAGTTGATAGGATATGTGCAGTAGCCTTGCTATGTGGCAATGTAAATATTTATATCCATAATTAGCTTCCTTGGTTTGGGGTAATCTAGCAGTGAGAAGATGGATTATAACATGCATGTTTCCTCTTTTTTATCACTTTCAGCAAAATAAAATTCTATAGTTGTACGACTATAAAGCTACAGTTGTACGACTATACATGCTATAGTTGTACAACCATAGAGCTATAGTTGTACAACTATAGGGTTCTTGGTCGTACAACTATAGAATTTCTATTCGTTATTCTAAAAGTGTAAATATGTAACGCGTTGATTTACAGTATATTGCTATTCATCGTTGTGTTTGCAATATTCATGAATAAATTGGAGTCAGTTGAAAATATGGAAATCTCAGCGATGTAAAGCTAAAGAAAAAATCACGGAAGAACCTGATGTTACCTCATCATTATAGTCGGTACTTTTACAGAATAAGTTTTTCCAGATTGCAGAACGATAGGAACGTAATCTGTCAGCAGTTTATTGCGGTCGAAAAGCATACTTTTTGCTTTTGACGAATGTATAATGACAAGATGAAACTTTGTTGCCCTATTGCGGTTTTATGCTATCTGTTTTTTATTAATTTCTCGATTTATCTTACTAAATTTGTTTAATTAGTCGAGCCTTTTTGATTAGAATTGCTCCATTGTGCATAGACTCTATACATTCCCACATGGGCCAGGTGAATTTCTGATAGACAGAATCTAAGGAATGTATTTCGACGAGGTTGAGTCCGATAACATTTTTTTTGAGGTCTGTATTGCGGTATTGCTTCTTTACGACAGCATAGGCGCGTCCCAGATCCTCAAAAATGTAGGGCGCAACGTCGGCGAAATGTTCCGATTCAAGACCATCCATAGTGATAATATAACACTCGGGAACCACATCATTATATGTGACCCCCCACCAGTATGCCACTATCTTCGAACAGATAAATAGGTAATGCGGCTTTATTCTTAAAAAACATAATTTTGTTGGTAAAAATTTGCAAATGCGAAATATTTTCATTAACTTTGTGGCATCAAAATACGAGAAGAATGGAAAGTACGGAGATTATAAAGAACGCAGGCCTAAAAATCACTCCGCAACGTAAAGTGGTTTATGAGGTTATGATGGAATTGCGTCATGCTGCCATTGATGAAATAATCAAGTGTGTGCAATCTAAAGATAATCAGATAACCATCTCAACCATCTATCGCATTCTTGATTCGTTTTGCAAGGCTAATCTGTTATCCCTTGTGTTCCATCCCGAAGTGGGGAAAAGCTATTATGACATTACCGTGACAGAGCATCACCACATATTCGGGGGAGAGAGCATCTTGGATTATATGGATGAAGGGCTTACGGAATTGATACGACAGTATTTGAAAGAAAAGAATTTTGCATCGGTTGACATTAGCCGAATACAGGTGCAGATAACGATAAATAACCCAAAGTTAAACTCTAAAAAGTAAAAAGTATGAGAAGTATCACGACTTTCGATTTGCAGTATGCACATCGGTTCTATGGCTTCCAAGGCGAAGCCCAGTATCTTCACGGTCACACTGGCACATTGACCATTGAGGTGGAAGATACGGTTGAAGAAGGTGTAAACATGGTGTACCCTTGTAATGAAATCCAAAAGGTGGCATGGAGCCTGTTGAAGAATTTTGACCATGCCTTGGTGCTCCGCGAAGATGACCCTTTGCTTCCTGCCATTCTTGATGTGTATGAAAAGCAAGGCATCAAAAACGGTCATCCGCAAAACAAAATGAAAGGAGAGGCCTTCAAGACCGAATTGGCAACGGCTTACCCTGATGCCCGTCTGGTTGTTACCAAGGAAACCATGACAGTGGAAGGTATGATTAAGATTGTATATGACTTGTTGAAAGACAAACTGAACATCGCTAAAATCACTTTCACAAGCGGTGTGAATGCCGCTTCTGCCGAGTTTACCACAAAGAATAACATCGACCGCTGTCCTCTTTGCGGTGTCGCCCTCAATGAGGATGGAGTATGCCCAAAATGTGGTTATCGGAAAAAATAATCCACGTAAAGCTACATATAAAATAAAGTGATGATGAAATACGGGTGGAAAAGATTTCACACTTTTCCGCCCGTATTGTACAAGTTAGAAAAATAATTTGAAATTCGGCTAATGGCTTCAACCTTTGTTTCCATAACCACATCGGCATACACCTGTGTTGTGTGACGGCTCGTATGGAAACTGACATTTTTCGTAATCCCTGCATCCGCAGCCATTTTTTTTAAGACACCTGTTACATACTCCCAATATAGTCAGTTCAAACACCTTTTGGCTCGGCTTGCATCCGTTTCGCTCAGGTAACCAATGCAAAGCCGATTGGTTTAGAGGGATTATTACCTGTCTGCCTACTATCAGTACTTTTGCGGTCTTGAGGCTTTCAGCATATCCGCACCTTGCGCCTCATCCGAGCTTGTACATTTCCGTCACCGTATCGGAGAGGAGGGCGTGGAGCTTATCCTCAAGGAAAGCATCCGCACCAATCTTGCCATGGAGGACAGGAAGAAGGAAGAGGATGACAGGAATAAGGGAAAGACGGTCGTGGACGCAAGAGCGACCATCGTCTGGGACGGAACTTCTACAAGGTTCCAGATCGAATTTTGCTTTCAATGCTTTGTTCACATCACTAAATGTAGCCAAGGTAACTATGAAGGAGATGGGAATGGAATATTCTATGTCTTCATTCAAGTCACTGATGACCAACATTTATCTGGTGAAACGAATTTTTAAAGCAAGTGGGTACACCCCGAACCGAACTTTAATTAGCAAGATTTTCAAAGATCTCTCGTGCTTACAGCGTATAGCTGCTTAGCATATTATTGAATTATTAACGAACTATTGCGTTAACAATGCACTCTTTTTTTGCTTATCCTGAGCAGAAAAGCGCAAACTAAGTTAAATTTTTATAAAAGTTTGGGTTTAAAACTCGTAACCTACACATAATCAAATAAAAATGTGTAATTTTGCAGTCCGATTATTTCGGGGATACACTTAGAGTCCCCAAGATATGGTGTGTTAATAGCATGCCCTGTGGCCGGGGTATGTGGTTAGTGAATCACCTGTCTGAATAGTGAGTAAAAAAGATTAAAAACGTTTTTTAGTAGTAAATTTAAATTTTAAAATGGACACATTAAGTTACAAGACTATTTCCGTAAACAAGGAAACAGCTAAGAAAGAGTGGGTCGTAATCGACGCTACCGACCAGGTTGTAGGTCGCCTCTGCTCTAAGGTTGCTAAATTGCTCCGCGGAAAGTACAAGCCAACTTTCACTCCACACGTAGATTGTGGTGACAACGTAATCATTATCAATGCCGCTAAGGTAGTTTTCACAGGTAAGAAGGAAACAGATAAGGTTTACACTCGTTACACTGGTTATCCAGGTGGTCAGCGCTTCAACACTCCAGCAGAGTTGCGCAAGCGTCCTGATGGAATGGACAAGATCCTCCGTCACGCTATCAAGGGTATGTTGCCAAAGGGCCCTCTTGGTCGTTCTTTGATGGACAACCTCTTCATTTACGATGGCACAGAGCACAAGCACGAGGCACAGCAGCCAAAGGCTATTGATATTAACCAGTATAAATAATTAAGGTAGAATGGAAGTAATTAATGCAATTGGTCGCCGTAAGAGCGCTGTAGCTCGTGTATACCTCACAGAGGGTACCGGTAAGATCACAATCAACAAGAAAGATATTGAGACATATTTCCCATCAGCAATCCTTCGCTATGTAGTAAAGCAGCCATTGCAGTTGCTCGAAGCTGAGGGTAAGTATGATATTAAGGCAAACCTCGACGGTGGTGGTTTCACCGGTCAGAGCCAGGCTCTCCGCCTCGCTATCGCTCGCGCGCTCGTTAAGATCGACGCTAACGATAAGAAGGCTTTGAAGGATGCAGGCTTCATGACACGTGACTCACGTGCTGTAGAGCGTAAGAAGCCAGGTCAGCCAAAGGCTCGTCGTCGCTTCCAGTTCAGCAAGCGTTAATCTTATACATATTTTATTATATATATACAGATTATATATAGCTGAGCTAAAAAGTTTAGTATCTAAATCGGTGAGATTCCATTAATCGGGGACTACTCATCGACTGATCTAACATTAGATTCAAAAAGAAAGTAAACACAATTAAAAAAGAAAAAACAATGTCAAGAACAAATTTTGACCAGTTACTTCAGGCAGGTTGCCACTTCGGACACCTCCGTCGCAAGTGGAATCCAGCAATGGCTCCTTACATCTTCATGGAGCGTAACGGTATTCATATTATCGACCTCAACAAGACTGTCGCTAAGATCGACGAGGCTGCTGAGGCTCTCAAGACAATTGCCAAGACAGGTAGAAAGATCCTGTTTGTCGCTACTAAAAAACAAGTTAAGGACGTAGTTGCTGAGAAGGCAGCTTCTATCAATATGCCATACGTAAACGAGCGTTGGGCTGGTGGTATGCTCACCAACTTCCCTACAATCCGTAAGGCAGTTAAGAAAATGGCAAACATCGATCGTCTGTTGAACGATGGTACATTCTCTAACCTCTCTAAGCGCGAGTTGCTTCAGGTAAGCCGCCAGCGTGCTAAGTTGGAGAAGAACCTCGGTTCTATCGCAGATATGGCCCGTCTCCCAGTAGCCCTCTTCGTTGTTGACGTAATGAAGGAGCATATCGCTGTTAAGGAGGCTAACCGTCTTGGTATTCCAGTGTTCGGTATCGTAGATACCAACTCTGATCCTAAGAATGTTGATTACGTTATTCCAGCTAACGACGATGCTAAGGATTCTGTAGATGCTATCCTTACTGCAGTTTGCGGTGCTATCGCTGAGGCTCTCGAGGAGCGCAAGGCTGAGAAGGCTGACGACAAGGCTGCTGCTGAGCAGAAGGACCAGCCTAAGAAGAAGGCTGCCCGCAAGGACGAGGCTGAGTAATTAGGCAAAGAAATATATACTGAAGCCATTGATTCTGTTTATGATTCGATGGCTTTAGTAGCTTTTAAGCAAAGATTATTATTAACTTTTTAATATAAAAATATTATTATGGCTGTTTCAATTGAAGATATCAAGAAACTTCGCGCTATGACTGGTGCTGGTCTTGCTGACGTTAAGAAGGCACTCACAGAGGCTGAAGGTGATTTCGATAAGGCAAAGGAGTTGCTCCGTGAGCGTGGTCTCGCTATCGCTGCTAAGCGTTCTGATCGTGAGACTTCTAACGGTTGCGTTCTCGTTAAGAAGGTTAACGATTTCGCTGCTATCATCGCTCTCAAGTGCGAGACTGACTTCGTTGCTAATGGTGCTGACTTCATCAAGTTGACATCTGACATCCTCGACGCTGCTATCGCTGCCAAGGCTCACACTCTCGACGAGGTGAAGACTTTGAAGGTTGGCGATGCTGATGCTCAGGCTGCTGTTACACAGCGCTCTGGTATCACTGGCGAGAAGATGGAGCTCGACGGCTACTGTGTTCTCGAGGGTGACAACATTGAGGTTTACGATCACATGAACAAGCACACTTTGTGTACTATGGTTCAGCTCAACGAGAACAACGAGGAGGCTGGTCACAAGGTAGCTATGCAGGTTGCTGCTATGCGCCCTGTAGCTCTCGACGAGTCTTCAGTTTCTGAGGAGACTAAGAAGACAGAGCTCGAAGTTGCTGTTGCCAAGACTAAGGAAGAGCTCGTAGAGAAGGCTGTTAACGCTGCTTTGAAGAAGGCTGGCATCAACCCAGCTCACGTTGACTCTGAGGAGCACATCGAGAGCAACACCAAGAAGGGTTGGTTGACACCTGAGCAGGCTGAAGAGGCTCGCAACATCAAGAAGACTGTTGGTGAGGAGAAGGCTGCTACTTTGAACCCTACTATGATCCAGAACATTGCTAATGGTCGTCTGGCTAAGTTCTTCAAGGAGAACTGCCTCGTTGACCAGGAGTTCCAGTTCGGTGACGGTGACAAGCAGACTGTTGCTCAGTACCTCGCTTCTCAGAGCAAGGATCTCAAGATCGTTGCTTACCAGCGCTTTACTCTTGCTGCTGAGTAATCATTACTCAAAAGCAAGCGTTAATTTGACTTATAGTTAAATTAGAATACCGGGAGTTATGAAGTTAAGCCTCGCTTTGCTTCTAACTCCCATTTCTTTTTTATATAAAAATTTGATGTTATGAAGATATTTGCCATCGGTATGAACTATACCGAACACAATAAATCGCTGCATGGTACGTTATCTAAACCAGAGCGTCCTGTCATCTTTACCAAGGCAGATTCTGCTTTGCTCAATAACGGCAAGCCTTTCTTCATCCCTGATCATCTGGGAAGAATAGAGTATGAAACCGAAGTAGTGGTCAGAATATCCAAGTTGGGAAAGACCATTCCGCAGCGTTTCGCCCACCGCTATTACGATGCAGTAACCGTAGGTATCGACTTTACGGCACGCGAGATGCAGAAGAAGCTGCGCGAGGCTGGCCAGCCTTGGGAACTCGCCAAGGGATTCGACGGTTCTGCGGTTATCGGCGAATGGGTCGACATCCAGAAGTTCCGTGATATCCAGGCACTGCACTTCCGCCTCGACCTCAATGACAAGACCGTACAGGAAGGCTGCACGAGCGATATGCTCTACAAGGTAGATGAAATCATCTCCTATATCAGCCAGTACTTCACGCTCAAGACGGGCGACCTGCTCTATACCGGATGTCCTACAGGCTGCGGTCCTGTCAACATCGACGACCATCTCGTAGGCTATCTAGAAGACAGGAAGGTGCTCGATTTTCACTGTAAATAAACAATATTGCAAGTAATATATCGATATGAACACAACAAAGGTTTGGAAATACATGCTGCTGGCATGCCTGCTCATGCTGGTGGCTCCTGCTCAGGCACAGCGATTCTTCAATCTGACCTCTTCAGAAGTCAGAGTAGATTCCGTATTGCCCCGTTTCGTGTATTCCATTCCTTTGACCGGTGCATATCGTGATTCTGTATATACCGTCAGCCTTAAATATGGCGAGTATATCGACATGACTGCCTCCGACATCGCCAATTATAACCGCTTGTCGGGTGCAGTTCCTCCTGAGCAGGTATTTCCACAGCAGCGGGTTACCGAATGCCGTAAGCAGGGCGTACTCCAGATAGATTTCAGTCCTGTCGTATTCCGCAATAACCGCCATCAGCTGCTGGTCAGCTTCATGCTCCAGGTAGATGCCCGTCCTCTGAAGCGCTCCGAGCGTTCCAGTCGAGGTTCTCTGTTGGCTAAGGGCAAAGTATCAGCCTTCACTTCTTCTGATGCTTTGCGCTCAGCCTCTTCCCTCTATGCCTCCCATTCCGTTCTTGCCTCAGGCAGATGGGCGAAGATCAGAGTCAGCGAAACCGGTTTCCATCAGCTTACCGAACAGGTAGTGCGCCAGGCAGGCTTCTCCGATATCAGCAAGGTGAAGATTTACGGCTATGGCGGCAATCTGCAGAACGAAGCCCTTCTGGCGAGCGAGTTGCAGGCTACCGATGATTTGCAGGAAGTTCCCCAGTGCATCGTTGGCGGCAAGCATTATTTCTATGCCCAGGGACCGGTTTTCTGGAAGTCAGAAACCGCCCTCCAGCGCATCCGTAATCCTTATTCCGATTACGGCTACTATTTTATTACCCAGACCGATGGAGAGCCTCTGGTGCAGGATTCAGCCACCTTTGCCTCTTCCCATTATCCGCAGTCTTGCGATTATCATTCCCTCTATGAATCAGATGGTTACAGCTACTATCATGGCGGCAGGAATCTCTTCGATGCAGAAGAACTGAAGGTGGGCGATGAGAAGAAAGTGGTGATTACGAATACCACCGGTTCTGCGGAAGGCAAACTCTCCGTAGCCCTGACTACCGCCACAGACAGCAAGGCTCAGATACTGAAGAATGGCAAGGTTTTGGGCGAAATCACCCTTTCTCTCAAGAATGACAATCCTACGGAGGAAACAGCTTACCTCAAGGCTACAGAGCAGGTTGCTACTTATCCCATTTCCGATTTCCAGGATAAGGATACCATCTCTATCAAGGTCTTGTCGGGTGCTTCCATCCGCCTTGATTATATCTCCGTAACGTGGGCAGAGCCTAGAAGCTGTGCCTTTACCGCTGCCAAACTTGCCGCCGGTGGAAAGATTCCGGCTGCCCAGTATGTCTACGGCATCACCAACCAGGATCATCATGCCGATGGAGCAGCCGATATGGTCATCATCATCCCGACCTCACAGAAACTGCTGAAACAGGCTCAGCGGCTGAAAAAATTTCATGAACAGCACGACGGACTGCGCGTTACCATCGTGCCTGCCGATGAACTCTATAACGAATTTTCTAGCGGTACCCCCGATGCCAACGCCTACCGCCGCTACCTGCGCATGCTTTCTGATAAGGCGCAGAGCGAGGCAGATATGCCGAAATATCTCCTGCTCTTCGGCGACTGCGTATGGGATAACCGCATGCTTACCTCCGGTTGCAGAACCCTGAATCCAGACGATTACCTGCTGTGCTTTGAGAGTGAAAACTCCTTCAGCGCCGTATCCTGCTTCGTCAGCGACAGCTGGTTCGGTATGCTCGGCGAGGGAGCCGGACTGTATCCTAGCCGTGAACTGCAGGATGTAGCCGTAGGCCGTTTCCCGGTAACTTATGCAGAAGAAGCCCAGGTGCTGGTAGACAAGACCATCAGTTATGCTCAGAATGCCAATGTAGGCGCCTGGCAGAACACCCTGATGTTTATGGGCGATGACGGAAACGGCAACCTCCACATGCAAGATGCCGATGAGGTGGCAAATGATGTGCTCACCCCCTATCCCGCCTATCTCGTCAAGAAGGTGATGTGGGATGCCTATACCCGCGAAACTTCCTCTTCGGGCAATACCTATCCCGAAGCAACGAGGATTATCAAACAGCAGCAGGCTGCGGGAGCCCTCATCATGGATTATGCCGGACATGGCGATCCTACCCAGATGTCGCATGAATCGGTTCTGAAACTTACCGATTTTGCCGATTTCCGCAATACCAACCTGCCGCTCTGGGTAACTGCCTCCTGCGATATCATGCCGTTCGACGGACTCGAAGCCAACATCGGCGAATATGCGCTGCTCAACGAAAAAGGCGGCGCAGTAGCCTTCTATGGCACCACCCGTACCGTTTACGCCCAGTATAACAGACATATCAACCGTGCCTTCATCCACAGAGTGCTCAGTCTGGTAGATGGCAAGCCTGTCACGATAGGCGAGGCGCACCGACTGGCGCAGAACGACCTGGTGAGCGGCAACGGACCAACTTCCGGCTCAGATGTCACGTTGAACCATCTCCATTATTCCCTTCTGGGCGACCCGGCGCTTGCGCTCAATCTGCCTAAGTATCAGATAGTAGTAGATTCCATCAACGGCATCCCTGTTGCCGGGTCTGAAACCCTGCCGATGCTGAAGGCAGGCTCTATCGCCCGCATGGCAGGTCATATCGAGGGAGCAGACGACTTCCGGGGCGTCATCACCGCTACCGTAAGAGATTCCAAGGAAACGGTTACCTGTCGCCTGAACGATACCGGCAAGGATGGCGCTGAGAAGGCTTTCGAATACAAAGACAGAACCAAGACCCTGTATCAGGGCACCGATAGCGTAAGAGGCGGCAAGTTTGCCTTCTCCTTTGCCGTTCCGCTGGATATCAATTATTCCAACCAGAGCGGTCTGGTCAACCTCTATGCGGTGAATACCGCCAAGACCCTCTCCGCTCACGGCTTCAGCGAGCAGTTTACGGTAGGCGAGAGCGAGGAGCAGAAGAACGATTCCATCGGTCCTTCCATCTACTGCTATCTCAATTCGCCTTCCTTCGTAGATGGCGGCAAAGTCAACACCACCCCGTTCTTTGTGGCAAAGATAACCGATAAGGACGGAATCAATGCTGCCGGAAGCGGTATCGGCCACGACCTGCAGCTGGTGATAGATGGCGATATGTCGAAGACCTACGTGCTGAACAGCAATTTCACCTACGATTTCGGAACCTATACCAGCGGTTCTACCTATTACAGCATACCGCAACTGGAACCGGGCAGGCACGAACTCACCTTCCGTGCCTGGGATATCCAGAACAACAGTTCTACGGTGAAGCTCCGTTTCAATGTGGTGAAGGGACTGAGTCCGGCGCTCTTCGATGTGGGCGTAACCGCCAATCCGGCTAAGACTTCCACCACCTTCATCATCAGTCACGACCGCACAGAGAGCGATATGGACGTGGTGGTAGAAGTGTTCGATTCGTCGGGTAGACAGCACTGGCGCCATTCCGAAAGCGGTGTACCTACCTCGGGCAGCTATACCATAAGCTGGGACCTCACCTCCGATAGCGGCACCCCTCTGGGCACCGGCGTATATCTCTATCGCGTCAAGGTGGCGAGCGATGGCAGCAGCTACACCTCTAAAGTCAAGAAACTCATCATTATCAAATAAAAAATATATTTACAATGGCAATGAAAAGAATCTATAAGATATTCATCTTGGGATGTCTCGCTCTGATGGCATCAGAAGTGAAGGCGCAGGATAAGAAAGATCTCTTCAATCCTGTGAACTATGCAGTTATTTCGCAAACCATAGCTCCTGATGCCCGTGGTGGCGGTTTGGGAGACATCGGTGCGGCTACCGACCCTGATGTCAACTCTCAGTACTGGAATCCGGCAAAATATCCTTTCACCATTTCGCGTGCCGGTGTGTCGCTCAGCTTCACCCCTTGGCTGCGCTCGCTGGTCAATGATATGAACCTCGCCTATCTCTCTGGCTATTACCGCATTGGCGATTACAGTGCCGTATCTGCATCGCTCCGCTATTTCAATATGGGCGAAGTGTTTACCAGCGAAGAGGGTGCCGAGAGTGGCACGGGTATGACCATCAATCCTTACGAGATGTCGGTCGATGTGGCTTATTCTCTGATGCTTAGCGAGAAGTTCTCTCTTGCTGCCGCCATCCGCTATATTTATTCCGATATGCGCTTCGATTATACCGAAGACAATTCGCCTGCCTCCGCTTTCGCAGCCGATATCGCCGCCTATTACCAGAACTATGTGGTCATCGGCCAGCGCGAATGTCAGTTGGGTTTGGGCTTGAATATTTCTAACATCGGTAGTAAGATTACCTTCAGCGGCAAGGAGTATGGCGAGTTCCTGCCAGCCAACATGCGTCTGGGCGCCTCGCTGATGATTCCTATCGACGAGTACAACCGCGTTACCCTGGCAGCCGATGCCAACAAGTATCTGGTGCCTACCGTTCCGAAGCAGGAAGAGGGTGAGGATAATTCAGAATATGAAGACCGTGTGCATCGTGAGTATGATGATATTTCGGGCATCAGCGGTATCTTCAAGAGTTTCAGCGATGCTCCTGGCGGTTTCAAGGAAGAGCTGGAGGAAATCAACTACGGTTTGGGTGCCGAGTATGTATACAATGATAAGTTTGCGCTCCGTGCCGGTTATCATCACGAGAGTCAGAGCAAGGGTAACCGCAAGTACTTCACCGTGGGTGCCGGTTTCAAGATGAATGTCTTCTCGCTCGATGCTGCCTATGTGGTGGCTACCGCCAAGAGCAACCCGCTCGACCAGACCCTCCGCTTCACCCTGTCGTTTGATATGGATGGACTGAAGGACCTGTTTAAAAGGTAATGTTGAGTGTTGAATGTTGAATTTTTGCCTAACGGACTCAAGGGCGCTAGCCTAATTCAACATTCAACATTCAACATTCAACACTAAAAAATCAAAATTCAACATTCAATTAATTTAAAGCGATGAATATACGTGTAGGATTTGGATATGATGTCCACAAGCTGGTGGAAAACCGTGACTTGTGGCTGGGAGGAATCAAGATTGATTATGAACTGGGATTGCTGGGCCACAGCGATGCCGATGTGCTGATACATGCCATTTGCGATGCCCTGCTGGGCGCCGCCAACATGCGTGATATCGGATATCATTTCCCGGATACGGCAGCAGAGACACTGAATGTGGATTCTAAGATACTGCTCCGCAAAACGATGGAATTGATAGCTACCAAGGGCTATACACTGGGCAATATCGATGCCACAGTCTGTGCCGAACGCCCTAAACTCAACCCGCATGTGCCAGCCATGAAAGCCTGTCTGGCAGAGGTGATGGGGGTAGACGAAGACCAGATATCCATCAAGGCAACAACCACCGAGAAACTCGGATTCACGGGCAGAATGGAGGGCATCTCCGCCTATGCCACCGTTCTTATCCAGAAAGGATAGAACGCAAGCAGCACGCCTTGAATCGGGCAACACGCAAGCAATACGCCCTTAATCAGGCAGAATGCAATCAGCAAGACGCCTGTAAGGGCAAAAGCTTTATATTCTGCAAAATGTAGAAAAAGTGTCAGAAAGTTGTTAATTTCCGTTTCTTTTGTTCATTTTTGCTTGATATATATCAAAAAAATGTAAAAACGTCACACTTTCTTGGCTGAATATTTGGTGAATAGCCGAAATAGTAGTAATTTTGCAGCGTCAAAAGGTTAATAGATTGTTTAGGTTAGTAGTAATAGATTTAGGTTTTTAGTTATTAGGTTTTAAGGTAGATTGTTTAACCGATAATTGAGAAGGTCGTGAGACTATTTTGATTAGATTTTTTAAGTTAAACATATTACATGCCACAGCTCGTTGAGAGTTGTGGTATGTTTTTTTTATGCCCCTTTCTCCCCCTTCCGTTTCCTCTTTTCCGATTTCCTCGAAAAAAACATGCCTTTTTATTTTGTTTTGTCTCCGATTTGTGCTATCTTTGCAGTATCAATCAATATACGCAGCTTTTTGCGGTATCAAAAATATACGCAGATGAGAGTACTCATAGTAAATACAAGTGAAAAGACAGGCGGAGCGGCAGTAGCAGCCAACCGCCTGATGGATGCCCTTAACAACAATGGCGTTAAGGCAAAGATGTTGGTACGCGACAAGGAGACAGAAGACATCACCGTGGTCAGTCTGCCCCGTTCGCTCAGGTTGCAGTGGAACTTCCTGTGGGAGCGCTGGTGCGTATTCTGGCATCTCCATTTCTCCCGTCAGCGCCTCTGGGAGGTAGACATGGCAACATCGGGCACCGATATCACCAGGCTCCGCGAGTTTCAGGAGGCAGATGTCATCCATCTCTCCTGGATCAACCAGGGCATGCTCTCACTCAAGAACATCCGCAAGATAATCCGCAGCGGCAAACCGGTGGTATGGACCATGCACGATCTCTGGCCAGCTACCGGCATCTGCCATTATGCCCGTGGCTGCAACCGCTATGCCTCCGCCTGCGGCAACTGTCCGCTTCTCCCCAATAAAGGCAGCAAGAACGACCTCTCAGCAAAGATATTCCGCCGTAAGAAGGAACTCTACCATCGCGGCGCCATCTCCTTCGTCACCTGTAGCCGTTGGCTCGAACGGCAGGCTAAGGGCAGCGGTCTCTTCGTTGGCCAGCGCATCACCAACATCCCGAATCCGATAGATACCCACGTGTTCTGTCCTCAGGATCAGGCAGAGGCGCGTCTGCGTGCCGGTTTGCCAGCCGACAAGCATATCATCCTCTTCGTATCCCAGCGCGTAACCGACGAGCGCAAGGGCATGCGCTATTTCATCGAAGCCATCGACCGGCTGGTAGCGCGCTATCCCGAGATGAAGGAGAATACCGCCATCGCCATCCTGGGCGGCCATTCCGAGGAAGTAAACCTCACCCTGCCGTCCTATTCGCTCGGCTATGTCAGCGATGAGAAGCAGATTGTGGCAATCTACAATTCTGCAGATGCCTTTGTGCTGCCATCGCTCGAAGATAACCTCCCTAACACCATCATGGAGTCGATGGCGTGCGGCGTGCCGAGCATCGGTTTCAGGGTAGGAGGTATACCGGAGATGATAGACCATCAGCAGAACGGCTACGTAGCTAACTACCGCGATACCGAAGACCTGGCGAGTGGCATCCACTGGGTGCTCGAAGAGGCCGACAGGGCGGCTCTGAAGCAGGCATGTCTGCAGAAGGTAGCACAGAACTATTCGCAGCATGCAGTAGCATTGAAATATATTGAAGTTTATAACGAGGCGATGGCCTACAAAAACTATAAGTTATGATTAAGTTCACCGTCGTAACCTGTACGTACAATGCCGAGAAGGAGTTGCAGCGTACCCTCGACAGCGTGCAGCGCCAGACCTACTGCAACATTGAGCACATCATCATGGATGGCGGTTCCCGCGACCGCACCCTCCAGCTGGTGAAGGCATATCAGCATCGCAATGCAGTAGGCGAGAGTTCGCACGAAATCGTGGTCATATCAGAGCCCGACAAGGGACTTTATGATGCCATGAACAAGAGCATCGACCGAGCTACGGGCGATTACCTGGTGTTCATGAATGCCGGTGACACCTTTCCTACAGCCGATACGCTGGAATATGTAGAAGGCTGTGTAGGCGAAGGCGAATTACTGCCCGGCGTACTTTACGGGGATACCGATATCGTGGACGAGATGGGCCATTTCCTGCGTCATCGCCGTCTAGCCCCACCCAAGAAGCTCACGTGGCGTTCGTTCATCTGGGGCATGCTGGTATGCCACCAGTCATTCTATGCCCGCACAGACATAGCCCGTGAGATTCATTACGATCTGCACTACCGTTATTCGGCAGATGTAGACTGGTGCATCCGCATCATGCGGGAGTCATCTCGCCGCAAGCTCCCGTTGCGCAACGTCCATGCCGTCCTCACCCATTTTCTGGATGGCGGCATGACCACGCAGAACCACAAAGCCTCCTTGAAGGAGCGTTTTCAGGTGATGCGCACCCATTACGGCCTTCTTCCCACCCTTGCAGTTCATGCCTGGTTCGCGATAAGAGGGGCTGTAAAAAAGTAAAAAGGTAAAAAGAGGCTTAGCCCCTTTCGTTTAGTTAATAATTTATAGTTAATAGTTGATAGGGCAGCCTCGCTCGACGGCGTTAGCCCTCTATAAACTATCAACTAAAATGCGGCCCCGTTCCCAGCGATTCCATCGCTGGTTCCCTTAAGTCTTGAAAAATAGCCCCTGGTGTGTTCTTGCATCAGGGGCTTTTAACTTTACGGGGACCAGCGATGGAATCGCTGGGAACGGGGACGAACGGGGGTAGGCCTTTTTTACCTTTAAAAGCCCTTCAGGTCGGCGATAATGGCCTGGGTGTAGGCTCTTATCTGAGATTCTGACAGATCGCTGATATGCTCGGGAGCGAGGGCGGCGATGTGCTGGTGGGTCTCCATCTCTATCATCGTAGCGATAGGGAGGAGCTTGTGGGCTGTCTTGCCGATGGCTTCTATTGATAACTCGCCTTCTGTTGCCTGCTGGAGGTTCTGGAGATGGGATGACAACTCCTGCTTGACGGTGCTGAGTATCTCGGCTTCTGCCTCCGGATCGCCTTCTGCAAAGGTCAGGAGGGGTGCAAAGCGGGATTTCTTATTGGATTCCTCTGTAATATCCTCTGCTTCTGATGATGTTTTCTCTACTATATCCTCTGCTTCTGATGATGTTTTCTCTGCCATATCCTCTGTTTCTGATGCTGCATCCTCCAATCCGAGGATTTCTTTCAGCTTCTCTGTGCTGAACGGCTTGAAGAGGCAATCGTCGAAACCGGCTTCTTTCAACTCTCTGATGATGCTGGCATCGTGGGCAGTCATCGCTACTACCTTCATGTGACTGTGGTTGATGTGCTGAATCATCCTGATGCCGTTCATCTCGGGCATTTCGATATCCATCATCATCAGCGCAGGATGCTCGTTGTGGAGCACGGTGAGCGCCTCGGCTACATGCAGACAGGCAAAGACTTGCCAACTGTCGCCTACCAGCTTCTTCAGCATCTCCTGAAGCAGGCGGAGCTGCAACGGGTCGTCATCGAGCAGCAGTATCTTGTGGTTTTCGAAATGGGGCTTGGCTGGGGCGAGGGGCTTCTGCTCTTCTGCCTCTTCTGCTGCAGGAGCGGTACCTAAGGCAAGCGGAATGGTGACGGTGAAGGTGCTGCCCTTATCCTTGACGGATTCCAGACGCAGGGTGCCCTGAAGCAGATTGACCAGTTCCTGGGTGATGTTCAGCCCGAGACCGGTGCCCTCGATGCCCTGAGCACTCTTCAGGCGGGTGAACGCCTGGAATACCTTCTGGCGCTCTTCGGTGGTCATGCCCTTGCCGGTATCCCTTACCGAGAAGGTGAGGAGGTGCTGGGGACTGATGGCTGCCTGGATGGTGACGCTGCCCTTATCGGTATACTTGATGGCATTGCTTACCAGGTTGTTGAGTATCTGACGGATACGGAAGGCATCGGCACGGTAGTAGTTCTTCGGACTGCTGATGCCATCGAGCTCCAGATGCAGTTCCAATCCCTTCTCCTGGCTCAGGATCTGCATCTCTCCGGCACACTGGCGGAACATGTCGGCAGGCGAGAAATCTACAGGGTTCAGCTTCATCAGTCCGTTTTCCAACTGGTGATAATCGAGCAGGGCGGCAACGAGCCGGGAGAGATGGGTGGCAGAACCCTTGATGCTGTTGAGGCAGGAGATGCCCTGCGGGTTGTCGACATAATCCTTCATCAGGTCGATGAAGCCCGAGATGCTGGCAGCCGGAGCCTTGATGTCGTGGGTGATGGTGAGGAGCAGGCGCTCGCGCTGGTTCATGATGCGCCTGATTTCCTCGTTAGCCTCTTCGAGATTCTCGCGGTAGATGCGTTCCTTCTGCGTATCGCGGTAGATGTAATAGACGAGGATGACGGCGGCTGTGATGGCTACGATGGCAAGCAGACCTATCTGCCAGAGCAGATTCTGGCGCGCCTGCATCGCCTGGTTGATGGCCTGCTGCATCGCCTGACGTTCGCGCTGGTGGATATCGTTGAGCTGCTGGGAGGAGCGCAGGGCGAGGCGGGCATTGGTTATCTGCAGGTCTCTCACCTCGCGGTTGATGGCTTCGTGGTTATCGCGTGTAGACTGCTTCTCTTTGCGGTCAATCTGTTCCAGAATATTGGCTACGTTTCCGGCTAAGTTGACCGGGGTAGAGAGGGTATCGGTGACAGTCTGGTTACTGTCGCGTCTGATGCTGAGCGTTTCTGCATGTTCCTTCTTGAAGGCATCGGCAAGGCGGCGGAAGAAGCCCTTGCGGGTTTTCATCACCTCTACGGTGGTGTTCTTTGCCACATGAGTCTTGGGTGCCTTGGAATGCACGACAACGGAATCTTCGCCACTGTTGAGGCTGTTCATCTTCTCGTGCAGATAGTTGTGGGATGACTTGCCCTGCATGGCGCGGGTAAGCTGCTGCAGATTGGTCTGTTCCTCCTTGAGCAGGTTGGACATGGTGCTGTCGGCTGCCTGTCGCTTTTCGATATAGTCGCGGGTTGCCTGGTTGATAGCGAGCACGGTTGTGGTGTTGCGATATACCAGCCCTATCGCCAGAATCAGTACGATGGCGACGATGATGTAACCCAGGGCTACCTTGAAAGGAACGTTTGTTTGCTGCATCTTCTTATCTTTTAATGTTTTGAGTCTTTTTGCTATTTGCGTGCAAAGTTAATCAAAAATGCGATATAAACCAACGAAAACAGGAGATAAATGCCAAAATCTGGTCATCTATCTCCTGTTTCATTGAAAGCGACGCGTAATTACTATTTTCTGAAGGTGGATTTACTTTGCTACGGTTGAATCCACTGTTGCTGCTGGTGCCTCAACAGGTGTTGCTGTTGTGTCGGCTGGAGCTACTGTGTCTACTGGTTCTGAACCTGCAACGCTTACCATTCTGTTACCTGCAAATACATTGCTAACTGATACCATTGCTACTGCTGCGATAACTGCAAATACTAACTTTTTCATAATTCTTTTGTTTTTTAATTGTGAATATTATTTGTTTATTAATTCTCTTGCTGAAACTCATTTGCGAGTTCGCTAAATAATATCACAATAGGCGTGCCAAAAATTGATGAGTTGGTTAAGTGTCTGGTAATCAGATGAGATGGTGCTCTGTGCCAGAAATGGGGTGTGGGGAAAGTGGGGAAAAGGTGTAGAAAAATTCCCCAATATAGTGTGGAATATATTGGGGAATGTTTTACTCCATGCCGTATTTTTTCATTTTGTTGTAGAGAGTCTTGCGGTCGATGGCAAGTAGTTGGGCAGCCTTGCTCTTGTTGCCGTGGGTGGCTCTCAGGGCAGCGGCGATGCTTTCCTGTTCCGACTGTTTGCTGTGCAGCTGCATATTGATTGGTCGGGCTGGGGAGGTCTGTGCCATCGTCTTCTCCAGTTCCTGGGCACCGATATACTTGCCACGGGTGAGCAGGGTGGCGCGCTTCATCACATTGTTCAGTTCGCGCAGGTTGCCCGGCCAGTCGTATGAGGCAATGATTTCGGAGGCTTTGGCATCCAGTCCGAGCACATTCTTGCCCAGTTCCTGGTTGGCGTGCTTGATAAAGAGGTTGGCAAAGAGGAAGATGTCGGCACCTCTGTCCTTGAGGGCAGGCATGTAGATGGTAAACTCGTTGATGCGGTGATAGAGGTCCTCTCTGAACTTGCCTTCGGCTACCGCCTGCGCCAGATTCTCGTTGGTGGCACAGATGAGTCGGATATCCACATCAATCTCCTGCGTGCTGCCCAGCGGACGTATTTTTCTCTCCTGCAAGGCTCTGAGGAGCTGCACCTGTACTTCGTAGTTGAGGTTTCCCATCTCATCGAGGAAAACCGTTCCGCCGTTAGCTATCTCGAAGGCACCCTTCTTATCCTGTTCGGCTCCGGTAAAGGCACCCTTCTTATATCCGAAGAATTCAGATGCCGCCACCTCCTTAGGGATGGCGCCGCAGTCGATGGCATAGAAAGGCTTGTCCTTGCGCAGACTCTGTTCGTGGATGCTGCGCGCCACATATTCCTTTCCGGTGCCGCTGGCTCCGAGAATGAGCACTGACATCGGGGTAGGGGCAACGAGCGAAACGAACTCGTAGAGCTGTTTGGAAGCCTCGCTTTCACCTTTTATATATCTAGGCACCTCTGTAGCGCCCTGCTGCTCTTCTTGGGGCGCATCCTGCATGGCGGCAGATTCCGCACGCTGAGGGGCTGAAACCGCAGAAGCAGCCGACTGGATAGCCTCACGGATTTTCTCTAAGAGGATTTCGGGATGGAAGGGTTTAGCCACGTAATCGGTAGCACCCGATTTCATGGCACATACGGCATTCTGAACCTCTGCATAGCTAGTCATTACGATAAAAGGCAGGTGGGCATCGGACTTTCTGATATGCTGGAGCAATACCAGTCCGTCATGGTCGGGCAGGCGCAGGTCGGAAAGAACCAGATGGAATGCATCGCCGGCTCCCATCGCTTTGATGGCAGCGCCTACAGATGTTACCCTTTCTACATCAAATCCTTTCTTTTTGAGCCAAGTCTGTATCATGGTTCCGAATGCCAAATCGTCTTCTACAATCAATATCCTCTTCATGATGTTCTGTTTTATCCTCTTCTAAAATATCGTTATATATAACTTTGTGCAAAGGTACGGAAAAGTTGTATGGAAAGCTATTTAATTCACATTATTTAGCAATAAAACCGACTAAAATTCTACAAACCCTGTTCTATTATCTTATTTTTAGTGAAAAGAACAATTGTTTTCGGATAAAAGCATGCTAGTTGCTTTATTTTTTGTATCTTTGCAAAGATAAAAATAAGATTTAGAGTCATGAATCCGATAGTACAAACCATCATATTGTCAGCTTCGGCGGTGCGCATGTTGCCGCATATTGCTCTGTATCTGCTCCATAAGAAGGAGATAGATGCCGACCTGCTGAAGGTGCAGGACAGGAAGCCTACGGTGCTCAACCTGATTAAGGCATGCACCCGCGAAAGGAGTTTCCGCAATCTGTTTTATTACCGTATGGGCGAATACCGTTCGGTTTTCATCAGCTGGCTGTTGCCTCCCGAGCGTACGATGACCATCTGGTGCCCGCATATCGGGAAGGGTGCGCATCTGGAGCACAGCTATGCCACCTATCTCAACGCAGAAAGTATAGGTGATGACTTCTACTGTCTGCAGATGGTGACGCTGGGCAACGGCAAGGGCGGCAGACCTACCATCGGAAATGACGTGAAGATTTATACCGGCGCCACGGTATTCGGCGGCATCCATATCGGCAACCACGTGACGATAGGCGCCGGTGCTGTGGTATTCCAGGATATTCCCGACGGGGCTACCGTGGTAGGGAATCCGGGGAGAATCATTCAGAAATAATCAATTTAAAGATAGAGAATATGAACTATGCATTGATCATAGCCGGAGGTTCTGGCAATAGAATGGGACAGGACATCCCAAAGCAGTTTATGCATGTAGACAACTGTCCTATCATCATCCATACGATGATGGCTTTTCAGCAGCATCCTGATATTCAGGGTATTGCTGTGGTATGTCTGGCAGGTTGGGAAACGGTACTGCAGTCGTATGCCAACCAGTTCTGCATTACCAAGCTGAAATGGATATTCCCTGGCGGAAGCAATGGTCAGGAGTCGATCCACAATGGTATCTATGGCTTGAAAGAGGCGGGATGCGGTGATGACGACCTGGTGCTGGTGCATGATGCCGTGCGCCCACTCTTGTCGCAAGACATCATCTCATCCAATATCGCCATCTGCCAGAAGTATGGCTATGCCATTACGGGTATCAAATGTAGAGAGGCTATCCTGGAGAGCGAAGATGGTTTCACGACTAATACCAGTATTCCGCGCGACAAACTGATCCGTACCCAGACACCCCAGACCTTCCGTTTGGGCAATCTGATAGCTGCCCACGAAGAGGCTAAGGAGAAGGGCATCACCAATTCGGTGGCATCCTGTACCCTGATGGCAGAACTGGGAGGCAGACAGATGCATATCGTGCCTGGTTCAGAGAAGAACATCAAGATAACCACCGTTGAGGATCTGGAGATACTGAAGGCACTGATGAAGGTTCAGCCTGAGGCTTGGTTAAAATAAACATGTTATGATAGGAAATTCACCATATAAGGAAGATATTGCGCGCCTTTTCCGGGAAGGTTTGGAATTGGAGCGTCTGCATGGCAAGACCATTCTTGTGGCTGGTGCTACAGGATTGGTAGGAGGCTGTGTGGTTGATGTGCTGATGCAGAATCCTGCCCGGTGCTACAAGGTGATAGCAGCCGGAAGAAACAGGGAACGTGCCCGACAGAAGTTTGCTGCCTATTGGGAGGATGAATCTTTCTTCTTTGCAGAGATAGACGTTACCCAGCCTGTCATCAAGAGCATGGACAGGATGATAGGGGAACCAGTCTATAATGAGTTGGCTGAGGGCGCTGATTACATTATCGATGCAGCCAGCAATGCGAGTCCTAACTTCTTTAAGCAGAACCCTGTAGAGGTGATGAAGGCAAACATCAACGGCGTATCCAACCTGTTGGAATATGGATTGAGTCACCGTATGCAGCGCATGGTTTATATCTCTTCGGGTGAAATCTATGGCGAGGGCGATGGCTCTGAATTTACCGAGAAGAGTAGCGGCTATGTGGATTGTGCATCGGTGCGTGCCTGCTATCCATCTTCCAAACGTGCTGCCGAAACACTCTGCATGGCATACGGAGCAGAGTATGATGCCGATGTGGTGATAGCCAGACTGAGTCATACCTACGGTCCGGGCTTTACAGAGAGTGACAATAGGGTGTATGCCCAGTTTATCCGCAATGTTCTGAAGGGTGAGGATATCGTCCTGAAGAGTAAGGGTGAGGCTTTCCGCTCCTGGCTTTATGTAGTAGATGCCGCCCATGCCATCTTGCGCCTCCTGCTGGATGGCGAGAAGGCAAATGCCTATAATGTGGCTCATTCAGAATCGAATATTTCCATCCGCCAACTGGCAGAGCTGATAGCCCGGAAAGCGGATAGAAAGGTGGTGTTTGATATTCCTGAGGCGGATGCGCAGCAGGGCAATACCACGCCTATCACCAAGGCAACCTTCAGTACGGATAAGCTCAAGGCTTTAGGCTGGAAACCGCTCTTTGATGTAGAAGAAGGTTTCGGACATACCTTGCAGGAAGTGAGGGAAGGCTAAAGCTTTCTTTTAATCTCATCCCATGTTTCCCGCTTTTCCATGTTCAGATAGTAGCGAAGGTGTTTCTCTACTCTCTGTTCTACGGGTGGAAACTTCATATAGTCGCCAAAGAAGTGGCGCAGATAGGTATCAGCCTGCTCCGGCAGCAAGACGGTGGTATCCTCGAACGGGAATTCCTTGCCCTTGCCGAGCCATTCCTTCGGGAAAATCTCCTTATAGTGGTAGGAACCTGTATTCACCAGTACGTTCTTCGCCTTATCGAAGTCATACCGGTGACTCATCTCGTCCATCTGCTGGATGAGGCGGTGGCGCATCTTGCTGCGGCAGAAGAAGGCGATCGTCTTGATGGCAAAGCGGCCCCAGGTTTCCTTGTGCAGGAGCAGGGAGATGTACTCAAAGAAAGTATTGTGGGTGGTTACGGCATTCAGACGGTTGATGGTCTTAGAATATTTGCGATACAACGCCTTTGCCGTTTCCAGGTCATCGTCGGTGGCATCAAGAGGGAAGATATCTACGTAAAGACCGATGATGCAGGGACGCTCCTTCTCCTCGATAAGGGTGGTTTCGCGATTCACGAGTTTGGAGAAATACAGAGGGTATGACTCGTTGTTGTAGGGAGTTACTACCTCGTATTTGCCAAAGTCTTCATGCTTGGCGATTTCGAGCAGACGGTCGTAGTCGGGGCGTGGCATCAGTACGTCGATGTCATCGTCCCAGGGAATCATTCCGTGGTGACGGGCGGCTCCGATGGCGGTGCCGGCACAACAGTAATATCTGAGGTGATACTTGTTGCAGATTTCGATGAAAGCCTTCAATATATCTAGTATTGTGGCGTTCCATTCCTTCTTGATGTTCTTAATATCCATACTTTTTTCTGTTTTACGGCTGCAAAAGTAAGCAAAAAGTTTTGAACTTCAAACTATTTATGCTACTTTTGCATTCTAAAAAGTAAAAACAAGTAATATTCCATATTTATCAGATAGAAACGATGGCAGAATCATTAAAGGAAAAAACCGCCAAGGGATTGTTCTGGGGAGCGATGAACAGTGGCTCTACCCAGGTACTCAATATCCTCTTTGGCATCTTCTTGGCGCGTTTGTTGTCGCCAGCCGATTATGGTATCATCGGCATCCTCACCATATTCACCCTGATAGCGGGCAATCTGCAGAGTAGCGGGTTTACCCAGGCACTGGTGAATATCAGGAAACCCACCGACAACGATTATAACTCGGTGTTCTGGTTTAATGTCCTGGTGAGTCTTACCATGTATGTGGTGCTCTTTTTCTGTGCGCCGCTGATAGCAGATTTCTTCCATCAGCCTTGTCTCACCTCCCTGTCGCGCTTTGTGTTCCTGAGTTTCTTCATCTCTTCGTTTGGCATCGCCCAGAACGGATATATGATGAAGAACATGATGAACAAGGAGATTACCATCGTTAATTTCATGGCTCTGATCAGTTCGAATGTCGTGGGACTGGTACTGGCATTTAACGGCATGGCTTACTGGAGTCTTGCCTGGCAGCAGGTTATCTTTATCCTCGTGCTGAATATCGGAAGATATTATTATACGGGATGGCGCCCGAACTTTCATATCGATTTCGGACCGGTAAGGAAGATGTTCGGATTCAGCGTGAAACTTCTGGTTACCAACATCATCAATACGGTGAGCAACAATGTATTGACCTTTGTCTTCGGCAGGTTCTATCCGATTAATCATGTGGGTAACTATAGTCAGGCATACAACTGGGACACCAAGGCTAATTCGTTTGTTGCCAATACGGTGGGACAGATAGCTCAGCCCGTCTTGGCTTCTATCCAGGACGATAAAAACCGCGAGTTGCTGGTGTTCAGAAAGATGCTCCGTTTCACGGCATTCCTTTCTTTCCCTTTGATGTTTGGCTTGACCCTTGTATCACGTGAATTCATTCTGATTACGATTCATGAGAAATGGATAGCCAGTGTGCCGCTGTTGCAGATTCTCTGCGTGAGCGGTGCCTTTATGCCTATTTACACGCTTTATCAGAATCTTGCCATCAGCAAGGGGCGTTCTGATGTGTATATGTGGTGCAACATCGGTCAGGTAGTGGGTTTGCTCGCCTTGGTATTGTTTTGTCATCAATATGGCATCCAGACCATGGTGATAGCCTATACCTTATTTATAATAGCCTGGCTCTTGGTCTGGCAGTGGATGCTGAAGCGTGTTGCAGGCTTGCGGTTCCTGGATGTGGCAAAGGATATACTGCCATTCATGCTTTGTGCGGCAGCCACCATGGTGGCCACCTATTTCATTACCCGCAGCTTGCAGAACATCTATCTCCTGCTGCTGGTTCGTCTGCTGGTTTCTGCCACCATCTACTTCTGTATCATGAAACTGCTGAAGGTGCAGATATTAGAAGAGTGTATAGCTTTCTGTAAGCGAGGTAGATAAGATTCACCCTCTTGACAGGTACCCCCTTTTTTATGAGCTTGATGATGAGTCGGATGAGGCAGTTCTTAGGCTTGTAGTCGAGCGCCTGATCCACCTTTTCGAAGGCTACATGAGCGTTTGCCGCCCAGCGGTAGGCATTGACGATGCCTATCTCTGTGGCCCTGAGGTACTGATGCTTCTTATCGTTCTGCTCGAAAAAATCGATGAGTCGGCGGGTTGATTTGAAGTATGACAGGAGGTTCTTTTCAGAGATGTTGTGATTGTAGGAATTCTCATTGTCGGTACGGTAATAATATACTGCATCATCGATGTTCACCTTTTTGCCGTAGAACATAAACTGGGCATTCCAGAAAAGATCTTCCGCATAGTTGATGCCCTCTTCAAAGAATATCCTGTGCTCCATGATGAGCGAACGCTTATAGATTCTGCCCCACAGCCGGTTGGTGATGATGTTCTGACAGACAAGCAGTTTGAGCAGTTTCTCATCAGAAACATCAAAAGGTTTCTGGAGTCTGCCTGCCTTTTCATCGCACCATTCCCGGTAGCCGCCATCAATCAGATCGGCATGGCTACTATCTGCTTTTCCTGCCAGCTTCTCAACTGCATCTTTCGGCAGCATGTCATCGCTATCGGCAAATAAAAGATAATCGCCTGTAGCCGCCATCAGTGCCGTCTGTCTTGCAGCTCCCACGCCCCGGTTTCTGTCGTGGTGGATGATGCGTACCTGTTGTGCTCTTCCCGGATATTCTTTCAGAAGCGATTGTAGGATACCGATACTTTTATCGGGGGTAAAGTCATCTACAAAGATGTATTCGATAGACGCATACGACTGCTCGAACAGTGAACGGGCGCACTGTTCGATATATTTTTCTACTCCATAGATAGGGGTTAAAATACTTATTTTCAGCATGATGGTTTTAATCTAAGATACTTTTTTATCTTGTGAGATACTCGAATATCAGCGTGCTGTTATAGAAGAACAGGAAGATGGTGATGATGGCGAGTCCTCCACGAAGATAAGGCAGATATTTCTCCTTACAGTTTCTGATGATGTATCCGATACAGATCGGAATGATGAACGCCCAATGGGCAGCCATGATATAAACCTCGTTCAGTCCGAATCCCATGACCAGATGAATGAAGGCATCGCATGCCACCCATGAGGCTGTGAGCCAGAGAAAGGTCGATCTTCTTCCCATCCAAAAGCCCATACACAGCAGAAGCACGATGATACCCTCTATGATATAAGGAACGGGTGTCTGGTATTTCACGAATATCGGGCGGTGGCTGTGGATATCTTCCAGCAGATGTTCTCTGTGCAGGATAAGCGATTCGCCAAAAACGTTTTCAGCCAATGATTCTGAACGGGAGATAGACATATCTGCCCATGAAAGCATGCCTCGTTTCTGGATATTCTTGCCAGCGATGGCCTTATCGTGTTTTTGCTTCTGTTCCATCTTTGCCCTAAAAGTACTGTCTTTTGCAGCCTTTTGGGCAACGAGCCGTTCTCCTTCCTGACGGTTCGGAATGATGAAAGCCTTGTTCTGGTAAATGCCTGCAGCACCTATCAGAAGGGTAGGCAAGATGATGCCCAATGCCAGATATTTCGGGCGGAAGAGTTTTTTGCCATTGGTAAAGAGGGCGGCAAGGAAGGTCTTGGCGCCATTGCTCAGCGTGATGCCTCCCGTGAAGAAAAAGAGCAGGGCTGTTTGCCACCAAGGCATGCTGCGGTGTTCCTGCTGCTGTTTGCCTGCCAGATAAAGTGTCATCGACAGGAAGAAAAGCGACATGCCGAAATGGTCATCCACAAAGGTGACGAGCAGCACGTAGGCAAAGGAAAAAAGCATCGCTGTGAGCACATTGCTGTCTATAGCCTTCAGCTGCATCACCTCTCTGAAGATTCTTCTGAAGAAGAGGGTGGAGTATGTGGAGAAGAATGTCATCATCACCGCCACGATGGTAGTTGCCCAGTTGCGGGAGGTGAGTTCTATCAGCCAGCCGTTCAGTAGCGAGAAAGGATAGAGGAAGAAAGGGAGCATGGGATGGCGATACTCCGTGTAATACACCTTCCACTTCGAGAGGGTAAGGTAGGTGTAGGG
>ULST01015310.1_pt1 | contig 33772 bp, 26 predicted proteins | sample 1956951 | NCBI WGS metagenome assembly ULST01 (sample SAMEA4835716, study PRJEB28245) | human gut metagenome | biome: gut microbiome; material: fecal sample | place: Denmark | collected 2008 | reverse complement strand
ACTGAAAATCCTCGTGTCACTGGTTCGATTCCGGTTCTAGGCACTTATTTATACCATAGGTATTACGTTATGTAGTATCTATGGTTTTTTTGTATCCCAATAATAAATAACAGTAAATAAAAGATGAGAGTGTAACAATGAATTGGAATGGAGATAAGAGTATAAAGATGAATTTAGATAAAACGGGAAAATCGGATAAAACAGGAACTACAAATAAAAATTCAGGCATTAAACCGAATGTTAAATATAATGATATATTGTCTAAGTTAGATAAATATAAAGATGAAAATATAGTACCTATGCATATGCCGGGGGCTAAGAGAAATAAAGAATTAATTGAGTTATATATGGGTGATATGGGAAATCCATATGAGAAAGATATAACGGAGATTAATGGTTTTGATAATATGCACAATGCCGAAACTATTATTAAAGATGCGTTTGATGAGGCGGCGGAGCTTTATGGAGCTGATGAGAGCTGGTATCTGGTAAATGGAAGCACTGCAGGTAATATGTCGGCAATATGCGGAGTTACCCATAAAAATGATGTTGTTATAATGGCAAGAAACTGTCATATATCAGTTTATAATGCAGTTATCCTCAATGAACTGAATCCTGTGTATATTTATCCAGAATATGATGAGGAATATGGGTATTATAAGGGGATAACATTAAAAGAAATTAAGGACATTGTGGATAAATACAGCTCAGACCATGACAGAAATGATATTAAAGCCGTGATACTTACATCACCAACTTATGAGGGAAATGTATCTGATATTAAATCAATAGCAGAGTATCTTCATCAATATAATATTCCATTGATTGTTGATGAGGCTCATGGTGCACATTTTAATTTCTCGGAAAGCTTTCCACAGTCAGCAGTTAAGTGTGGAGCTGATATAGTAATTAACAGTGTGCATAAGACACTTCCATCGCTTACACAGACAGCGATTATGCATATTAATTATGGAATAGTTGATGTAGAACGCATAAGAAGGTATTGGAATATATACCAGTCGACAAGCCCATCGTATATATTAATGTCTTCCATAGCAAGAAGCTTAAGCATTGTTAAGAATGACGGTGATAAATTATTTGCTGAATATGTTGATAAGCTCACTATTTTAAGAAATGGATTGTCAGAATTAAAGCACATCAGGTTAATAAATACAGACGACATATCAAAGCTTGTATTAGGATATAAAGATGCAAAATGGTTATATGACACTTTATTTTATAAATATAAAATCCAGCTTGAAATGTCATCTATAAAGTATGTGATAGCGATGACATCAATATTTGACTCGCAGGAGTATTATGATAGATTTCTTGCGGCATTAAAAGAGATAGACGAAGAATTAGATAATAGAGTTCTTGCGGCATTAAAGGAGATAGACGAAGAATTAGATAATAGAGTTCTTGCGGCATTAAAGGAGATAGACGAAGAAATAGATGAGAGTAGGAGTAAATATAATAATAGAAGTAAAGATGAGATTTTAATTAATGATGAGGATAATGGTAATAAGATAAATGTTGCTGATTTCAGGGATGAGCAGGCGTTGACAATTGCACAAGCATTTAACAGGCGTGATTTATCAGGTTGTGATGAAATTCAGATGAATAATGAGAAGATATATGGTAAGATAAGTGGAGAGTCAGTGTATGTATATCCACCGGGAATACCGATATTATGTCCGGGAGAGGTTATTACACGAAAGATTATTGCAATACTTCAGGCGGCCGGTGAGGCAGGTCTGGAGGTTGTAGGTGTAAAAGAAGGAGCTTTGTTATGCCTGAGATAGCATTTTTAATGGGAAAAAGTTCAAGTGGTAAAGATAATATATTTAAGGCTTTAGTTGGTGATAAGGAGCTAAATCTTAAGACTGTTATTATGTATACAACAAGACCTATGAGAGCTGGAGAAAAAGAAGGTGTAGAGTATTATTATGTAGATAATGAGAAGGCATTGGAGCTTGAAGCGGCGGATAAAGTAATAGAGATGCGGATATATAACACAGTGTATGGAGAGTGGAAGTATTTTACAGTTGATGATGGGCAGATCAGGCTTGGAAGCGGTGACAAGTATATTGTCATAGGTACTATTGAGGCTTACAATAAATTTTGTGCATACTTTGGAAAAGATGCAATATTACCGATATATATAGAAGTCGATGATGGAATAAGGCTTATGAGAGCTATCAACAGGGAACAGAAGCAGGAAGTACCACAGTATGAGGAAATGTGCAGGCGTTTTCTTGCAGACAGTAAAGATTTCTCGGAGGAAAAGATTAAGGAAGCCGGAATTAATCAGAGATTTAGCAACGATGGAACAATAGAGGATTGTATAAGGGACATCAAAGAGGCAATTAAACAGCAGCTTTTATAAATGCAGTAAGAGTGAGTTGGCTTGAATTGTCTTAATGATATTTATATGATACAATTATATGATGGTGGACACGAAAGAGAGTAAAGTTATGGATATAAAGATTAATGATATACAGACATCATCTTCAGTTCAGCAGGTGAAGAATACAGAGAGTACGGACAGTAGTTTTAAGTTTACTCTTATTAGTAATATAGAAGAAAAGGATCTTCAGGAAAAGCTTGGCAGTATGATGGAACAGATTACTGAGCAGGGTGAGAAGATTGCAAAGCATATGGATATTAAGGATATGCGAAAGTACAGGGAGCTTGTTAAGGGATTTCTTAACGAGGTTGTTAACCGTTCCCATAAGTTCTCAAGAGAGAACTTTCTTGATAGACGAGGCAGACACAGAGTATATGGTATTGTTAAACTTGTGGATAAGAATCTTGATGAGCTGGCAGGAGAACTTGTTAAAGAAGAGAAAAATCATCTTGAGATTGTAGGAAGAATTGATGATATCAGGGGTTTATTGCTTGATATATCAGCATAAGATTGGAGTATATAATGAGCACATTTTCAGATATTTATGGATACGATACAATTAAAGAGCATTTACAGAACGCAATTAAATTAGATAAGGTATCACACGCTTACATTATCAATGGAGGGCTTGGTGCTGGAAAGAAGATGATTGCCAAGATATTTGCAAAAGCATTACAGTGTGAGGCAGAAGGCGATAATAAGCCTTGTAATAAATGTCATTCCTGTATACAGACAGAGTCAGGCAATCAGCCTGATATAATATGGGTACGACACGAGAAGCCTGCAAGTATAGGTGTAGATGATGTAAGAGATCAGATAATATCAGATATGCTTATTAAACCATACTCAAGCCGTTATAAGATATACATTATAGATGAGGCTGAGAAGCTTACAGTGCAGGCACAGAATGCACTTCTTAAGACTATAGAAGAGCCACCAGCGTATGGTATTGTTATATTTCTTACGACTAACGCAGACATTTTCTTACAGACTATTATATCAAGATGTGTGCTTCTTGATTTAAAGCCATTAAAGGAAAGCGTAGTTATGGATTATCTTAAGGATAACTATGACGTGTCAGAATATGAACGTAAGTTTGCGGCTGATTTTGCACAGGGTAAGATTGGACGTGCTAAGACTATTATAGAAAGTACGGAATTCGCACATTTAAAGAATGATGTTATGCACGTTATCAAGAATGTGAAGGATATGACGGCGGCAGACATAATGGCAGTTGTTAAAGATGTGACTAATTACAAGCTTACAATAGACGATTATCTTGATCTTATGGCTATGTGGTTCAGGGACGTGCTTATGTTTAAGAGTACCAATGATACGAATTATCTAATATTTAGTGATGAGATTTCGCTTATCAAATCGCAGGCTGAGGTTATGTCATACGAAGGAATTCAGGATATACTTAATTCTATAGATAAAGTAAAGGTAAGACTTAAGGCCAATGTTAATTTTGACTTATGCATAGAACTTCTTATTATGGCTATGAAAGAGGATATGTAGGCAGTTAGTGAATAATTGGCTGATGTTAGGAATTAATATTTGGCAGGATTGGAGATTAAAAATAGATGACTAAAGTTGTTGGTGTTAGATTCAGGCAGGTGGGCAAAATATATTTCTTTGCACCGGGACAGTATAATGTTGAGGTTGGTCAGCACGTTATTGTTGAAACAGCAAGAGGAATTGAGTATGGCCACGTTGTTCTTGGTGAAAGAGAGGTTGAGGATTCAGCAGTTGTACAGCCGCTTAAGGCTATTATCAGAATATCGACACCTGATGATGATGAAAGGGAAGCTAAGAACAGGGAAAAGGAAAAAGAAGCGTATAAGATATGTCTTGAGAAGATTAAGAAGCATAATCTTGAAATGAAGCTTATAAAGGTTGAGTATACATTTGACAATAATAAAGTATTGTTCTACTTTACAGCGGATGGAAGAATTGATTTCAGAGAGCTTGTAAAGGATCTGGCAGCAGTATTTAAGACAAGAATTGAACTTCGTCAGATTGGTGTAAGAGATGAAACTAAGATATTAGGCGGAATTGGTTCTTGTGGAAGACCATTGTGCTGTGCAACATATATGCCAGAGTTCATACCAGTGTCAATTAAGATGGCAAAGGAACAGAATTTATCGCTTAATCCATCAAAGATATCGGGTGTGTGTGGAAGACTTATGTGCTGTCTTAAGAATGAGCAGGAAACTTACGAGGAGCTTAACAGCAACCTTCCTAATGTGGGAGATTATGTTACTACACCTGAGAAGTTAAAGGGTGAGGTATCAAGCGTTAATGTGTTAAGACAGCTTGTTAAGGTAATTGTCACACTTGATGGAGATGAGAAAGAGATAAGAGAGTATCCTGTTGCTGAGCTTAGATTTAAGCCTAAGAGAAGAAACGACAGAATGAATATAGATGATAAAGAGTTAAAAGAACTCGAAGAGCTTGAGAAAAAGGAAGGAAAAGCCCATATTAATGATGACTGATGCTAAGATTAATGCAGGTATTAATGCCAATGAGAGAATTGATGACTTATGCAGGGATAATCTCAGACTAATCCAGAATACAGATGTGTTCTGTTTTGGAATGGATGCTGTGTTGTTGTCTACATTTGCGAAGGCCGGAAAGAACCAGAAGGTGCTTGATATGGGTACTGGAAATGGTGTAATACCAATTCTTATGCAGGCGAAAAATCCAGGCAGTATGTATACAGGCTTGGAAATTCAGGATATCAGTTATGACCTTGCTGTCAGAAATGTTGAACTTAATAGTCTGTCAGACAAGGTTAATATTGTAAAAGGTGATATTAAAGAAGCTTCACATATTTTAGGTGGGGCTTCTTTTAATGTGGTTACAAGCAATCCACCATATATGAATGAAAATCACGGAATTGTTAATCCTGAGAGTGCCAAGGCAATCGCAAGACACGAGCTTCTATGCAGTCTTGAGGACGTTGTAAGGGAAGCTTCAAAGTGCCTTAAGGTTAAGGGACATATGTATATGGTTCACAGACCATCAAGACTTGTAGATATATTTACTTCTATGAAGAATAACCACCTTGAGCCAAAGCGTATAAGGCTTGTGTATCCGCATATAGATAAGCCAGCTAATATGGTGCTTATAGAGGCGGTAAAGGGCGGACGTTCACAGCTTATAGTGGAAGAACCACTTATTGTATACAATAGCGATGGAAGTTACACGGAAGAACTTTTAAAAATGTACAATTAGTATGAATTTAAGAGAGGAGCAGTATGGAAGATAATATTACAGATATTGATTATGATAGTGTGCAGGCACTTGAAGAATTTAATGGCTCTCATAATAATAGCGGAGTTGGGCAGTTATATTTGTGTGCAACTCCGATTGGTAATCTTGAGGATATTACGTTCAGGGTGTTAAGGATATTAAAGGAAGTTGATATTATTGCGGCGGAGGATACGAGAAACAGCATAAAGCTGCTTAATCATTTTGAGATTAATACGCCGATGACAAGCTATCATGAATATAACAAGTATGATAAGGCAAAGGTGCTTGTTGAGAAGATGCTTAAAGGAATGTCAGTCGCTGTAATAACTGATGCTGGAACACCTGGAATATCTGACCCGGGAGAGGAGCTTGTAAGGCAGGCACTTGCATCAGGAATTAAGGTATCATCAGTTCCTGGTGCGGCAGCGTGTATAACGGCACTTACAATGTCGGGACAGGCAACAAGACGTTTTGCATTTGAAGCATTTCTTCCGGCGGACAAGAATGAGCGTAAAGACATATTAAAAGAGCTTGAAGATGAAACAAGAACAATGATTATATACGAAGCTCCACACAGGCTTTTAAAGACACTTAAAGAGCTTTCTGAGGTGTTAGGAGGAAGCAGGGCAGTTACTATATGCAAGGAACTTACCAAACGCTATGAGAATAGTATGGTTACAACGCTTGCAGAGGCGTGCAGTTATTATGAGAATAACCAGCCAAGGGGCGAGTATGTTCTTGTAATTGCTGGAAAAGACAGAAATGAGCTTAAAGAGGAAGCACAGGCACAGTGGCTTACTATGTCTGAGCAGGAACACGTTGATATGTATATAGCACAGGGACTTGATAAAAAAGAGGCTATGAAGGCAGCAGCCAGGGACAGGGGCGTATCTAAGAGGGATATATATAATAAGCTTCTGGGAAATTAGTTCTTAAAAGAAAAAATGTTACACAAATGTTAAAAACTTATATAAAAGAGTGATTAAAAGAGAGTCTTAGCTAAAATAAATTTAAGAGTAAATTTTAAAATTATAGGTGGAGTGGTACAAATCCCCTTCTTTGTCAGATAATATTTCTGGTAAGGAAGGGGATTTCTTATCTTCTAATCTTCTATTGTATGTTCATTGATAATTGCCTTAATGGCCTTATAAAGGTAAGGCTTGAGCCTGTCAATATCAGCTGGTTCTTTGTAAAGGATTGAGCTGTAGCATGTTGAGCTTATAAGCTCGACAATCATAAACAGCATAATCTCGGGCTCGTTGAGGTTAAGACCAGAGTCTTCAAGCATTTCATAGTAGATATCTTTAAAATTAATGTCGTCATCAGCGACATTGGTTGTAAGAGCCTCTTTAAATATTCCCCACGACAGGTTCTTTGATATAAATGTAAGAAGTGTCTGGTTGGTGTTAAGCACATTAATTATGTGGTCAGCAATAAATATAATCTCCTCAGTAAATGTAATTGTAAACGAATGGTCATTAATCTGCTGTTCTTTTATATGAAGCTCTAATGCACTCACTGCATTTTTAAAGAGCTTGCTTGCCTCGTGAGAAACGAGCTTATTTCTTATATCATATTTATCTTTGAAATACAGATAAAAAGTTCCCTTGGCAATTCCAGCTTTCTGTGAAATCTCGGCAATTGATGTCTTGGAAACACCCTGCGTTGTAAAGAGCTTAAAAGCTGTATCTAAGAGGGAAGTCCTTTTCTGTTGTTTGTTGTTCTCAAGTTTTCCCATAAAATCTCCAATCTAATGCAGGCATAATATTAGTTGTTCTGTCAATTAATATTCTACCATGTTGAAAATAAAAAATCTATAAAAAAATGACTTTTAGTCATTTTGAGTATTGACTATCGGTCATTTTGTGCTAGAATAACACTTGTAAAGAAAATGACCAAAAGTCATATTTGAGAGATCACGGTCATATGTATTGAATTGATAATAAATGTAATTAATTAAGAGAGTTATTAATTATTGAGAGGTTATCAGTCCAATCAAAGTAAAATTACGTCGCAGACGTAGAAATGAGGCGAGTTATGGAAAAGTTTGGAAAAGTAATTGTTAAACTCAGAATTCCAATTCTTATTCTGAGTTTCCTGCTTCTTATTCCATCTGCAATCGGATACTTTAATACAAGAGTTAATTACGATATTCTGTATTATCTTCCGAATGAGATAGAGACTATGCAGGGTCAGGACATTCTTATGGATGACTTCAATAAGGGTGCATACGCGATGGTCGTTGTCCAGAATATGGATACGAAGTCTACTGACAGACTTATTAAGAAGGTAGAGAATGTAGACCACGTTGCACAGGTTATTTCTTACACAGGAATAGTTGGTGAAGATGTTCCATCTGAGATTGTTCCATCAAAATTCAGAAAGTATTTCGAGAATGACAGCACAGATACAACTTTATTTGCAATATTCTTCGATAATACAACTTCAAGTGATGATACTATGAATGCTATCATACAGATAAGAGAGCAGACAGAGGGTCAGGCCTTTATAAGTGGTATGTCAGCAGTAGTTACGGATACTAAGAATCTTTCGGAGAAAGAGACACCACTTTATGTACTTATAGCAGTAGTTCTTGTATGTATCGTGCTTGCTATATTTATGGATTCATTTCTTGTACCAGTATTCTTTATGATAAGTATAGGAATGGCAATTGTATACAACCTGGGTTCTAACATTTTATTAGGTGAGGTTTCATATATAACTAAAGCTCTTGCGGCTGTACTTCAGTTAGGTGTTACACTGGATTATTCAATCTTCTTATGGCACAGCTACAAGGAAATGAAGGAAATATATCCGGATGACCACAAGGAAGCGATGGCAGTTGCCATTGGTAATACACTTACATCCGTAGTTGGTTCTTCTATAACAACAGTTGCAGGTTTCATTGCACTTTGCTTTATGAGCTTCACACTTGGTCTTGACCTTGGTATCGTTATGGCAAAGGGTGTTGTATTCGGTGTTATCGGTTGTGTAACAATCCTTCCATCATTGATACTTACATTTGACAGGGCATTAGAGAAGACAATGCATCGTGAGATTATGCCAAACTTCGATAAGCTTGCTACATTTATAGTAAACCACTCATGGATATTTGTAATTGTCTTTGTTGTATTATTAGGACCTGCTATATATGGACAGAATCATACATCAGTATATTATGATTTGTCTGATACACTTCCAGATGACCTTGCCTGCTCACAGGCTAATAAGAAGCTGGAAGAAAACTTTGATATGAATTCAATCTATATGATACTTGCTGACTCTAGTATGTCTACAGATACAGCTAACGAAATGCTTGATAAGTTAGGTGATGTAGACGGTGTACAGTTCGCACTCGGACTTGACACAGCACTTAAGTCTGGTATTCCACAGGAATTCTTACCGGCTAAGACAGTATCAGAGCTTAAGGGTGAAGATTATCAGATAATGATGATTGCTACAGATTACAAAATAGCATCAGATGAAATTAACAATCAGATTAGTAAGGTGAATAATATTGTAAAGTCTTACGATTCTAAGGCAATGGTAGTTGGTGAAGCTCCTTGTACCAAGGATCTTATCACTATAACAGATAAGGACTTTAAGACAGTCAGTGCGGTATCAATAGTAGCTATATTTGTTATTATCCTGTTCGTATTTAAATCAATATCGCTTCCAATTATACTTGTTTCAGCAATCGAATTTGCTATATTTGTTAATATGGGTATTCCATATTTTACGCATACACAGATACCATTTATTGCATCAGTAGTTATCGGTACTATCCAGCTTGGTGCAACAGTCGATTATGCTATTCTTATGACAACAAGATATAAGAAGGAAAGAAGCCAGGGATACGCTAAGAAGGAAGCAATCCAGATAGCTCTTTCAACATCAATACCATCAATTATTGTTAGTGCGCTTGGTTTCTTTGCCGCAACATTTGGTGTTGGATGTATAGCTTCAGTTGATATGATTGGTTCGCTTTGTACACTTATGGCGCGTGGTGCAATTATAAGTATGTTCGTAGTTATCTTCATACTTCCATCATTGTTTGTATTATGTGATAAGCTCATTATCAATACAAGTATAGGATTTAAGCCTAAGAAGAATCAGGATATGTAATCAGAAAGATGTATGAACGGGTCAAAGGTGTATATGCCGTAACAGATATAAGAATATATCAGGAAGTAAGAAAATGGAGGAATAGTTATGGTTAAGAAGACTTTATTTAAATATAGTTCAGTATTATTAAGTGTTGTTCTTATTGCTTCAACACTTACAGGCTGTGGCACTAGCACAGCATATAATCAGACAGGCAGTGAGGTTGCAATAAGCAGTGAGGCTGCTTCTAATACAGAGAATATTATAACAAATGCTATTAAGAACGAGCTTTCAATATCAAATACAAGTACATTAAAGACAAATACAAGAGACGAGATGGTATATGTATTTGATAAGGCAGACGGAACTCAGGATCACGTTCTTGTAACAGAAAAGGTTACTGATTCTAAGGGCGAAACAACAACTAACCAGAGCACATCTGATAAGACTGCTCCTGTTTCAATAAAGGTTACTTACAAGTTAAATGGTGTTGAAACTAAGCCAGAAGATATGATTGGCAAGAGTGGTAAGGTTACTATCAGATATGACTATACTAACAATGAGAAGAAGAATATAACAGTTAATGGAAAGTCACAGATAGCTTATGTTCCATTTACTATGATTACAGGAACATTTCTTCCAACAGATAAGTTCAGTAATGTAGAAGTTACTAACGGCAAGGTAAGCAAGGTTGGCGATAATATCATTGCACTTGGTATGGCTATGCCAGGCTTAAAGGATACTTTAAACCTTAAGTTTGATGGTGAAAGCCTTGATATGGATATTCCAGAATACTTTGAAATATCAGCAGATGTAGAGGATTTCGAGCTTGATATGTCTATGTCAGTTGCTACAACAAGCACACTTAATGATATAGATACAGATGATTTCTCACTTGCTAAGCTTGAAGATAAGATGAATGAGCTTCAGTCAGCAGCTGACCAGCTTACAGATGGAACAGTTACTCTCCAGAATGGTACACAGACACTTTCTGACAGTATTCCAGCACTTACAGATGGCGTGAACCAGTTAAATGATGGTGCAAGCCAGCTTAAAGATGGTATCTATGCTTATACAGATGGTGCTACAGCTCTGGCAGCAGGTGCAGGACAGCTTAAGGATGGTATCAGTGCATACACAGCAGGAGCTAACCAGCTTGGTGCAGGTGCAGGACAGTTACAGTCAGGTTTAAAGACTTATACTGATGGTGTAGGAGCACTTAATGCAGGTTCAGGCACATTACAGAGTGGTCTTTCAACATATACAGGCGGTGTTGCCAGTGCGGCAGCAGGTGCAGTTTCATTACAGACAGGTTTAAAGGCTTATACAGATGGTGTTGCTAGTGCAGAGGCAGGAGCTTCACAATTAAATGAAGGAATAAAGAGCATTAAGACAGCACTTATTGGAAATGTTGTTAAGGAACTTGCAGCTAATTCAACAGCTTATAAGATGAATTCTGTAGCAGACTCAACAGGAAAGACTGTTATGGAGCAGGCAGCTGATTTACAGAAATTAGGAACAGCATTAGGTCTTAGTGATGTAACTATAGCAACAGACCTTAGTGATCTGGGTAAGAAGAGCAGTAGTGAGGCAGCAACAGATATATCAGCTTATTTTGTAAAGTATCTTACAGCTTATACAACTAATATAATAACAGAGACATATACAGAAGCTATGACAAGCGGTAAGCCATATTCTCCACAGGTATCACAGGCTGGTTCAAAGGATTATGTATATGTTAACCAGTTAGGACTACTTATTAAGGCTGCTGGTAATATAGGTGCTTCAAGTGCATTAGATGCAGTTGTTAGCAATCTTAGCAATAATGAAACTATTAATGCAGCATTAAAGCAGCTTACAGATGGAAGCCAGTCATTAACAGACGGACTTGGTGAACTTGTTAAGAATAACGATACACTTAACGCAGGTGCATCACAGCTTAATGCAGGACTTGCACAGCTTAGTGGTAACAATGATACACTTAATGGTGGTATAGCACAGATAAGTGCAGGACTTGCACAGCTTAGCGATAACAATGATACACTTAATGGTGGTATAGCACAGATAAGCGCAGGACTTGCACAGCTTAACGACAATAATGATACACTTAACGGTGGTATTGAACAGATTGCAGGCGGTTTCAGCACACTTAATTCTAACAACGAAGCTTTAAGAAGTGGTTCTACACAGCTTGCTGATGGAACATCAACACTTAAGTCATCTTCTGTAACTTTAGCAGATGGTGTAACACAGCTTAATGATGGTGCTATAACACTTAAAGATGGTATGGCAGAATTCAATGAGACAGGTATTAAAGCTATTACAAGTCTTGTTGGTGATGATGCTGATACAGCAGTAGATACAATCAAGGAAGTAATCAAGCTTGGTCAGAATTACAACACATTCCTTGGTAAGTCAGATGGTAAGGATAATTCAGTAACGTTTATATATAAGACAGCTGAATTAACTAAATAAGCTTACTTTTCCAAAACTCTCATATATAAATTATGCCGGCCCGGTCGGCGGAAAGATTAATAATCTTTCAAAAAACCCCACAGAAATTCATATCTGTGGGGTTTTTGCTATGCAGACAGTGCGTTAAAGGTTACGCAGCTGCGACAGTATAGTTATATGTTAATATAATTCCATAATCATTTTGAATGTTATGATATGCTTTTAAAATAATCTTCAAGTCTTGTAAATGTCTTAATAAGTACGGCGGCTTCATCTTCGCTTAAATCGTCAGTTATATGTTTAATCATATCCCGATGAAATCTCATATGGTGAGTGTATGCCGCATTACCCTTTGGTGTGAGGGAAGCATATACGACACGGCGGTCTTCTTCACTTCTTGTCCTTATTACATATCCCTTTTTAACAAGTCCGTTAATGCCGACTGTAAGAGTTCCCATAGTCACGCCTAAGGCCTTGGATATTGTTCCCATAGTGCGTGGCTCTTTAATTCCGATAGCTTCAATTATGTGCATATCAGTAACTGTGATGTCAGAAAATTCATCTGTAATTAAAGCCTTTTCTTCAATGTTCATTATATCATTGAATAAAGTTACTAAAATAGAGTTCAATGATTCGTAAATGTCCATAGGTATTACTTTCCTCGCTTCAAAATATTTTTAATTATACAATGAAATGGTGTGTTAATGCAACAAAATACTGCGGTATTTATGAGTTAATGCGTTAAATACAATTTGCAATTTTATAGGATAAGTAGTATCATTAAATGGAGTATTATTTTGACAATATAGAGCAATAAAAGTACAGATTATTGCCATAAAATATTACTTAATATCAGGTTTAAAGTTTAATGATAGATGGAGGCACGTATGAAGTTCATAGCAATTGGCGAATTGATGTTAAGATTGTCACCACCTAACTATGAGAAGATAGTTACAACCCACAATTTCATAGTTAACTATGGTGGAGCAGAAGCCAACGTAGCAGTTTCACTCGCTAACCTTGGTGTAGATTCAACATTTTTTACAGTATTACCTAACACAGACCTTGGTAAGTCTTGTATCAACTACCTTAAGGCTAATGATGTACACACTAAGCACATTATCAAGTCTGACGGAAGAATGGGACTTTATTACCTTGAAGAAGGTGTTTCAGTAAGACCTTCACAGGTAATATATGATAGAGGAAGCTCAGCATTTGCTGAATATGATTATAAGGATGTAGATTTTGAGAACATCTTAAAGGATTATGACTGGTTACATTTAAGTGGCATCACACCAGCTCTTTCATATAACTGCCGTCGTCTTATAGATAAGGCTATCAAGGCAGCTAAGAAGCTTGGACTTACGGTAAGCTTTGATCCTAATTTCAGAAGTACATTATGGTCTTTTGAAACAGCAAGGGATGTACTCAGCAGATATCTTCCATATGTAGATGTACTTATAGGTATTGAGCCTATCCATGTATACAATGCAGATGGTACAGATGTTAAGGACGGCCTTACTATGGATCCATCATTTGAGGATATGGACAGAGTATTCAAGGCTATTGATGAGCAGTACCATATGAAAGCAATTGCAAGAACAGTACGTTATGTTCATTCAGGAAGTAATAACTCTCTTAAGGCTTTCTACTATGCTGACGGAAAGACTTACGAAAGCAAGACACTCAATTTTGAGATTGTTGACCGTGTTGGTGGTGGAGATGCATTCTCTTCTGGTCTTATCTATGCTCTTATGCAGAATGACTGGAAGCACGAAGATATCGTCAATTTCGCAGTAGCTTCTTCAGTAATGAAGCACGCTATCCGCGGCGATACTAACATCACAAGCGTTGACCAGATTAAACGACTTATGAATAATGCTTCATTTGATGTGCAGAGATAATAAGCGTAGGTCATACAGAAGGAAGGTCTAAGGAAAATCAGTACTTGAATAATGATTTTCCCTAGACCTTCTTCATATGAGATTAATAACAGATAGATTATGGTTAATATACCGGAGGATATATGAAAAAAATAAAAGAACTTATGCCGGAGGCATATGATTTTAATGGAAAGCTTTCATTAAAACAGGCGATACCACTTGGACTTCAGCACGTTATGGCGATGTTTGTAGGAAATCTTACACCGTTGCTTATTATTACAGGAGCCTGTGGTATTGGAGCAGGAAGTGAGTATGCATCTATTCAGGTTGCACTTTTACAGAATGCTATGATTATAGCTGGTATTGTAACACTTATACAGTTGTTTTCAATTGGACCTGTTGGAGGCAAGGTGCCTATTATTATGGGTACAAGCTCTGGATTTATCGGAGTATTCAGCAGTATAACAAAGGTTATGGGAGGCGGAGTATTAGCCTATGGTGCAATTATGGGAGCATCCATTATAGGTGGTCTTTTTGAAACTGTGCTTGGTGCATTTATTAAGCCTTTAAGAAGATTTTTCCCATCAGTTGTAACAGGAACTGTTGTGCTTTCTATTGGACTGTCACTTATTTCTGTTGGTATCAATTCATTCGGTGGTGGAAACGGGGCTAAAGACTTTGGCTCATTAGAGAATCTGTTTCTGGCGTTTGTTGTGCTTATTGTTATATTATTCGTTAAGCACTGGACAAAGGGATATCTTAGTTCATCATCTATACTGATTGGAATTATAGTTGGTTATATTGTAGCAGCTATTATGGGCTGTGTGCTTCCACATACAGCAGTTAATGCTGAGGGAGTTGAATATACTAAGTCATGGGTACTTAACTGGAATAAGGTTGCAGAAGCTAAGTGGATTGCGATTCCTAAGTTCATGCCAGTTAAGCCAGTGTTTGACTTAAGAGCAATACTTCCTGTGCTTGTTATGTTTGTTGTAACAGCAGTAGAAACTGTTGGAGATATATCAGGTGTTATGGTCGGTGGAGTAGGAAGAGAAGCGACAGATAAAGAACTTTCAGGCGGAGTTATGTGTGATGGTTTAGGTTCATCGCTTGCAGCACTTTTCGGTGTGCTTCCTAATACATCATTCAGCCAGAATGTTGGCCTTGTTGCAATGACTAAGGTTGTTAACAGAATTGCACTTGCATCTGGTGCTGTATTCCTTATATTATGTGGTCTTATTCCTAAGCTTGGAGCATTAATATCAATCATGCCACAGTCAGTACTTGGTGGTGCGGCAGTTATGATGTTCTCATCAATTATTGTAAGTGGTATCCAGCTTATCACTAAGGAGCCGCTTGATGCAAGAAGGCTTTCTATTGTATCGGTTGCACTTGGTGTAGGCTATGGTATGGGTGTAAGCCCTGCAATCCTTGCACATACACCACAGGCAGTACAGCTTATGTTTGGTGAGTCTGGTATTGTTCCAGCAGCATTTGTAGCAATATTACTTAACATAATTCTTCCTAAGGATAAAGCTGAGGAAACGGTTAAAGAAGTTGTTTCAGAAGAAGCAGCAACAATAAAGGAAAAGGCTGTAACTAAATAAGGTACAGCAATTAGCGAAGATACCGGGAAAGACGAATAAGGTCATCAGGAGTATCAATATCATATAATTCATATTCATCCTGTGCAGGAACTAAAACAACCTGTGCAGGATATTTTTTTGCAATAAAACCGCCACCCTTGCCTTGTGGAAGTGTAAGGAGCTCATTATAATAGCACTCAGGAAATATTACTGGTGCGCCTGCGTTTTCGTTGAAAGCAAGCCGGCATATCTTATTATTATTATTAATATTATTATTATTGAAATAATTATTATTGGCATTGCTGGATTTATCTGTGCTGTTACAAGCAAAATAACTGCTGTTGTAGTAAATAAATAAAAGGCACAGCAGCTGAAGGCTTGTCTTAGTGATAAGCGGCTGGTCTGATGGAAGAAATAATATCCCTTGGGTGCAGCAGCTTTTGTGTCTGTTAGTTTCCTTTAGAATACGTGAAACACCAAGACGTACCATATCATTTCTGTAAGGCATATTGTGTTTAATGCAATGTATATGTTCCCGTTCACATATCTGTACAAGCTCATCATGACGGGTTACGGCAAGAGTTTTACCAAAGCTTACAAAGTGGCTTATATTTATCGCATTTTCAAAGAGAGTGTTGTTGTTGAAGGAGGCTAAAAGCTTATTTGTACCGAATCTTTTTGACATACCAGAGGCCATAATAATGCATGAAATAGAGCTGAAGGTATTATCAATATCGATTAAAAGTACATCAGATCTGCTTTTAATACTGTCAAGAAATTCTGTGGATTGTTTTCTGATGACCGCTAATACGCGTGAGTTATCAAGAAGACTTTTAATGTTCTCCTGAAAAGGGATACAGGAGCTTTCCAGATAACCAAGCTCGTCAATAACAAATACACTATCAGCAGAGGTCATAAGATGCTTCATAATGGCAGGACAGGCGCAGTTAATAAAGCCATCCTCTACGGAGGTCATGTTGTTGCCTTTTTTAGGGGAAACAGGAGTGAGTGTACGTGGTCTGCCAATCACATATTCTTTTCCATCATCTATAAGATTAGATTTAATAACAACTTCTGGTGTGTCTGTTCTGCGGCTTAGCAGATAATTGAAAAAATCAGACATATCCATAGTTTCTTCAATCTGGTTTAAAATGCTGTTTAACAGATATGATTTACCACTTCCCCGCTCTCCCGTAATAAACAAGTGCTTTTTATGGGACATTTTAAAAAAAGTAATTACAGCCAGAGCGTCTAAATAACAATTATCCATAGATTAAGTCACCTCATTTCAGTAAATGCTTTTATAACGTAGGCGTGTCTAGTGTAAATAGACATATATACGCAGTATAGGTATAGGCTATAATGCCACAACTACGCGGTGGGTTTTATGGTTAATGTCAGTACATTCAATGACATTAATATTATCATATATAAGAGACATCTTTTCATTAATAATATCAAGAGAGTCTGTATGTGTATTAATGGTGCTAAGGATTGTCCCAGACTTCATAAGAAGTATATTATCGCAGTATTCTAAAGCAAGCTCAGGGCTGTGAATACACATTAGGGCGCATCTGCCATCGGATACAATACTTCTTATGTGCTGCATAAGAAGATGACGGTTAGAAAAATCAAGTGCACTATCCGGTTCATCGAGAAGAAGCAGTGGGGAAGCCTCTATTATAGTGCGTGCCAGAATACATAACTGCTTCTGCCCTTCGCTTAAAGCTAAGAAGTCTGATTCGTATAAACCCTTAAGTCCAACCATATCAATAGCTTTATCCACACGCCTGAGCATATCTGTGGTGTAGCCTCCAAGTATGTGCATATGAGGATTGAAGCCAAGCAGACATACATCCCTGACGGTCATGCTTATAGTAAGATTGTTTCTTTGGGGAATGTAGCTTATGAGCTGTGCCTTTTTTTTAACAGAGAGGTTTTCAAGTAAGTGTTCATTAAGCTGACATTTTCCGTTGTGTTTTATAAGTCCCATGATGGCCTTAATAAGAGAGGTTTTACCACAGCCGTTATTGCCAATAACAGCATTAAGCTGTCCAGGCATAAGGTCAAAGCTTACGTTATCAACCGCACAGGTGCTGCCGTAATATACTGATATTCCGTCTGCGGAAAATGTATTATTGAATAAATCGGACATCATAACGCCTCCTTTTTATTAGCTCTGATAAGCAGAATGATAAGCAGTGGAGCACCAAGAAGTGAGGTAAATATACTGACTGGCAGCTCTGATGGGGATACACTTCTTGCCAGTATATCAGCAAGTGTCAGTAAAATAGCTCCTGTGAAGCCACTTGTTATGTATGTAAATATGTCATTACGCTTTGTAAGAAGTCTGGCAATATGAGGTGCGATAAGTCCGATAAAGCTTATAAGCCCCGTAACACATATTATTGATGATACTACTAATGTAGCAAGCATTAATATGATAAAACGCAGACTTGTCACGTTTACACCTAGCGATACAGCTTCCTCTTCGCTTGTAGAGAGAATGAGAACCTGTCTGTATAACATAGCCATTATAATAAAGCCGGTAAGTGTTGTGAAGAACGGAATAGCAAGGCTGTCCTTTGAAATACCATTAAGGCTTCCCATAATCCAGTATTCGATTGAAGCAAGCTGTTTTTCAGGATCTGCGGCAAGCTTTAGAAACATAAGTATAGTCTGTGCCACAGAATGAATAGCTATACCTGCAAGCACGATAGTATAACTGTTTCTGCCAGGGACAAGATAGGCTGTGAGCAGAGTTATTATGAGGGCTGTTACAGCTCCAATAAATGCAGATATGGAGATGAATGGAATAGAAGCAGAAACCGCAACTATTGCAAGAGCAGCACCGGCACTTGCACCAGAGGAAACGCCAACGATATCGGGAGAAGCCAGAGGGTTTTTAAATATAAGCTGATATATATAACCTGATATTGAAAGCCCAAAACCGCCTATAACACCCATAAGGGCGCGGGGAAGCCTGAGCCTTTTAAAGACCATAATAGACATAGTATCACCAGACAGTAAGCTCTTTAATGTGAGTGGATACTGTCCGGTAATGACAGACCATACAAGTACTACTATAAGAAGCAGTACCTGTATGACTGATAAAAGTATAATTTTGTTCCGGTAATTAGAAGTATTTTTGAACATAAATCATCCTTATTTAGCAGGTGTGAATCCATAAAAGCTTTCATAGAATTTAGTTACACATTCTTCATAGAAATCATTAGTAACCTTTTCTGGGTGAAGAACAGAGGCAATATATATGCTTCCTAAGAAGCTTGCTGGTACAGGTGAATCCCATGCTTCTATATCACCAGGAAGTTTTACAACCTTTTTATTCTTAACAGCATTGCAGTCTGCAAGATTAGCATCATTTATAACGTCATCTACTGAGTAAGTTGCATCGGCAGCTATTATAATGTAATCAGGGTTCCAGGCAAGAAGCTGTTCATATGAAATATTTGCCCAGTAAGTATCTGTAAGCTCAGAGGCTGCATTCTTTCCGCCTGCATTGCTAAGTAATGTGTTCTGATACATCTTGCTTCCGGCTGTTGAAAGAACAGAGCTGTTGCCCGCAAGATATACTAAAGGAGTGCTCTCACCTGCAAGCTTGGCTTTATTATCAGCTAAAAATGTATCGATAGAATTGTTAAGTGCATCAGAGCGTCCGATTGTGTTAGTTATTTTACCAACAAGTGTTATACATTCCTTAAGGAGCGTTGCATCCTCAGGATTAACAACAACAGCCTTGATACCAAGACCTTCAAGTGTATCTGCAGCTTTTTTTAACTTCATAGGAAGGAATACAACATCAGGTGCTGCTGCAACACAGGCTTCTGTGTTGAATTCCTTAGATGTTCCCATATTAGGGAGACTTACAATGGATGGAGCTGCAAGCTTATAGATGTTTCGTGTATTAGCCTTAGCTTCGATTCCCACAAGCTTATCCTTTAATCCAAGTGCAAGGAGAAGACTTGTAGAGATATAGTAAGATGAAGCAATCTTTTCAGGTGCTTTTTCAAAAGTTACTGTTCGTCCTGCCTGGTCGGTAACAGTAAGAGGGTAGCTTGTGCTTACCTCGTTGAATTGTGACATGACATCAAAGGCTGATGTTGAAGCAGCCTGTGTAGTACTGTCGTTTGCAGCAGAACTGCCACATGCTACAGTTGATATAAGCATGAGCACTGCCAGAACTAAAGTGGTTAATCTTTTAAAATTCTTCATATTTATCCTCATTTCTACTTTATTTTTACACATTTTTTATGTTGGCCAGAATATATCTGACAGCAACAGTTAAAAGAAGTGCGCGAATGAATTTTATCAGATTGACAAGGCTTTTACAAGTCAGTATAGTTATATTATGATGTAATTAAGAAACGGTCAGGAAAAAGGTTAAAGGTTGTTTAAAGCTGCACAGCAGGACTTTTATTTCTGGCATAAGTATGATCAAAATGAGGAGTTTTTATGCTTAATATACAGAATTATAAGAAAGTAGAAAGTATTGAAGAGGCCTACGAGCTTAACCAGAAGAAGGCTAACAGAATTGTCGGCGGTATGATGTGGATGCGTATGGGTGATAACAGAATCAATACTGCGATTGATATGTCCGGACTGGGACTAGATAAGATTGAAGAGACAGATGAAGAATTTAAGATTGGATGTATGACATCACTAAGACAGTTAGAAAATCATAAGGGTTTTAATGAATATACGAATGGCTGCGCCAAAGAAGCACTAAGGCATATTGTTGGCGTGCAGTTTAGAAATCTTGCAACAGTTGGTGGAAGCATATATGGAAGATATGGATTTTCTGATGTTCTTACATTATTAATTGGACTTGATTCATACGTTGAATTATATAAGGGTGGAATAGTTTCCCTAAAGGAGTATGCGGCAAAAAGCTATGACAGGGATATTATTGTAAGCATTATAGTTAAGAAAAAGCCAGTCAAGATGTTTTATGAGGCAGTAAGAATAACAGAAACAGACCTTCCGGTTCTTACCTGTGCTGGCGTGGGCTTTAGCGGTTCGGGTGAATATAATATATGCATAGGTGCAAGACCGGGAAGAGCTGTTGTTGTAGAAGATAAGGAAGGTATTCTTAAGGGCGTAGTAAATGATGAGACTATAGAGAGCTTCGCCAGATATGTAAGGGAAAATGTTCCTACAGAGAGTAATATGCGTGGAAGTGCTGAATACAGAAGCCATCTGGCAGAAGAGCTTACCAAGAGAGCATTAAGGGCTGTAAATAATTAATAATTAGTTATTGATTATTAATAGCTGAGGTATTATTTATATAGATTTGTTTATATATCGATTTATTAGTGTATGGATTGGAGAATATATGTTAGTAGATATTAAGTTAAATGGAAAGTCAGTCAAGGCAGATGTTGCCTGCGATATGACTCTTTATGATTTCGTGAGGGAGCATGGCTGTTATAGTGTAAAATGTGGCTGTGAGACTTCTAACTGCGGACTGTGTACGGTATTTCTTAACGATAAACCAGTGCTTTCATGTTCGGTTCTTGCTGTAAGAGCAGATAAATGCAGCGTTACAACGCTTGAAGGTTTACAGGAGGAGGCCGCAGAATTCGTTACATTTATAGCTGACCAGGGGGCAGAGCAGTGTGGCTTCTGTAATCCGGGCTTTGTTATGAATGCTATTGCACTCTTTAGGGAGAATCCTTATCCTGATGAAGATGAGATAAAGGAGTTTCTTTCAGGAAATCTGTGCAGATGTTCAGGGTATGAAGGCCAGTTAAGAGGAATTCTGGATTACCTCAGGGTAAAAAAGGCTAAGGAAGCCAGTGTGGAAAATAAAGAAAATATAGCAGAGGAGGTGAAGTAATGAAGTCGGTTAATAAAGCGGTAAGAAAAAAGGATGCAATGGAGCTGCTTCTTGGAAAGCCAGTATATACAGATGATATTGCACCAAAGGATTGTCTTGTTGTAAAGCTTCTGCGTTCACCATATGCCAACGCATATGTTAAGAGCATTAATACAGATATTGCAATGAAGGTACCCGGAATAGAGGCAATATATACATATAAGGATGTTGACCAGAATATGAAGCGTTTTACCTGTGCCGGTCAGACGTATCCTGAGCCAAGTCCTTATGACAGGCTTATTCTTGATAAACATGTAAGATTCATAGGTGATCCGGTTGCGATTGTTGCGGGAGTGGATGAGCGCTGTGTTGATAAGGCAATGAAGCTTATTAAGGCAGAGTATGAGGTACTTGAGCCAGTGCTTGACTTTACAAAGGCAAAGGATAATGAGATACTTGTTCATCCGGAGGATAACTGGGAAGCAATGTGTCCTGTCGGAGCTGATAATAAAAGAAATCTATGTGCACATGATGAGTGCAGTAATGGTGATATAGATAGGGTGCTTGAGAGCTGTGATATTGTAATTGACAGGACATATCATACAAAGGCATGCCAGCAGAGTATGATGGAGACCTTCAGGACATTCTGTACAATCGATACTTATGGAAGACTTCATGTTGTAAGCTCTACACAGATAGTATTTCATTGCAGAAGAATCATATCACACGCACTTGGAATATCTCCATCAAAGATACGTGTTACAAAGCCTAGAATAGGTGGTGGTTTTGGCGCAAAGCAGACCTCAGTTTCAGAAATATATCCGGCATTTGTTACATGGAAGACTAAGAAGCCAGCTATGATTATATTCTCAAGGGAAGAATCATTGTCAGCTTCATCTCCAAGACACGAGATGCAGATGCATGTAAGGCTTGGTGCAACTAAGGATGGTATCGTAAAAGGAATAGATTTATATACTCTGTCTAACACAGGAGCTTATGGGGAGCATGGACCAACGACAGTAGGTCTTTCAGGACACAAGTCAATACCGTTATATGGAAAGGCAGAGGCATTCCGTTTTGTAAGTGATGTTGTATACACGAATGTTATGTCAGCAGGAGCGTACAGAGGTTATGGTGCCACACAGGGGCTTTTTGCCGTTGAATCTGCTGTAAATGAGCTTGCTGATAAGCTGCATATGGATCCTTTTGAAATAAGATTTAAAAACATAGTTAAGGAGGGCGATGTAATGCCTGCTTACTATGGTCAGGTAAATACAAGCTGTGCGCTTGACAGATGCTTAGCAAAGGTTAAAGAGATGATTAAATGGGATGAGAAGTATCCTATGAGAAAGATATCTGATACGAAGGCACGTTTTGTCGGAATGGGTATGGCTATGCAGGGCTCTGGTATATCAGGTGTGGATGTGGGAAGTGCCACACTTAAGCTTAATGATGAGGGTGTGTATACAATGAATATCGGTGCTGCTGATATGGGAACAGGCTGTGATACAATACTTGCACAGATTGCTGCGGAGGTGCTTGAGTGCAGTACTGATGACATAAGTGTATTCGGTGCTGATACTGATATATCACCTTATGATTCAGGATCATATGCATCAAGTACAACATATGTTACCGGAAAGGCTGTTGAGAACTGTGCCTTAGAGCTAAGAAACAGAATCGAAAGTCTTGGAGCAAAGCTTATAGGCTGTGATAAGAGTGAGGTTACATTTGACGGAAGCTGTGTAAGCTGTGAGGCTGGAGAGCACAAGGGTGCATCAGTAAGTCTTTGTGATATAGCAACAGCTTCTATGTGTGGCAATGATATGGCACTTTCTGTTACTAATACACATACATCACCTATTTCACCACCACCATTTATGGTAGGTGCAGCTGAGGTTGAAGTTGACCTTGTTACAGGCGAAAGCAGGGTTGTAGAATATGATGCATGCGTTGACTGTGGAACACCGGTTAATCCTAATCTTGCAAGAGTACAGGCAGAAGGCGGAATCCTTCAGGGAATTGGTATGGCAATGTCTGAAAATATCACATATTCTGATAAGGGAAAGCTTTATGAGAACTCATTCCTGCAATATAAGATACCATCAAGGATGGATATTGGACATATTAATGTTGAGTTTGAAAGTAGCTTCGAGGATGCTGGACCATTTGGTGCTAAGTCAATAGGAGAGGTTGTAATAAATACACCACTTCCGGCTGTGACAGATGCACTAAGCCACGCAGCAGGAAAGAGGTTCTATGAGCTGCCTATAACACCGGAGCAGATTGCTATGGCGAGGGCAGAGAGTAATTAGGATTATAATACAGATAAGATAAAAGATAAGACGGCACGATTTATTTCTGGATAAAGGGAATAGTCGTGCTGCTTTTTATGTTTATAAATAAAGTAAAAGCTTGAAGAAATGGACAAAATAAGTGAAAATAGTTTTGAAGAAACGGTCATAATGAGCAAAAATAATCTTGAAGAAACGGACAAAATACGCCAAAACAACTTTGAATAAATGGGCAAAATGAGTGAAAATAATCTTGAAGAAACGGTCAAAATAAGAGATAATAATATTGAAGAAAGTTACATTATAATATGTATTATATAAAGAAATCAGGGGTGCTTTTAGCACGGTAAAGAATAATGACAATGATATAGTATAGTTCTGAAAGGGGAAGACTATGAATTTTAAAAGAAAAGTATATAGTAGATTGTTAGAATGGAAGGAAAAGTATTCGGATAAATATGCGGTGTTGTTAGAGGGGGCGAGACGAGTTGGTAAGTCTACAATCGCCCAAAGCTTTGGAGAAAATGAATATGACTCGTGTATTCTTATTGATTTTTCAAAAGCAACAGCTAATATATTGGAGTGTTTTGATGATATAGCAAATCTAAATATATTTTTTTTAAGATTGCAGGCGGAAACAGGTATAACATTATATGAGCATAAATCGCTGATTATATTTGATGAAGTCCAGCTATTCCCGAAAGCAAGACAGGCAATAAAACATCTTGTTGCAGATGGAAGATACAGTTATCTGGAAACTGGTTCACTAATATCCATAAAGAAAAATGTAAAGGATATTTTAATTCCATCGGAGGAAATGAAAATACAGGTGTATCCAATGGATTATCAGGAGTTCTGTGATGCAACGGGGGGAAACTATGAACTTCTTTGTCAGATATACAATACAGGTAAGGCTATTGGACAGCCAACTAATCGTAAACTGATGAGAGATTTAAGAATATATATGGCAGTAGGTGGTATGCCTCAGGCAGTTGAAGCTTATATAGAGGGTAAGAATTTCTCTGAAATTGATATGGTCAAAAGACAGATTATATCATTGTATGAAGAAGATTTTAAAAAGATTGATGGTTCTGGAAGAATCTCTGCGTTATATCACTCAATTCCGGCACAACTTGCAAAGGATTCAAAAAAATACAGGATTACTGCGGCAATAGGAAAGAAGAATAATTCAAAAACAGAAGAATTATTGTATGAGCTGATTGATTCAAAGACTGTCTTACCTTGTTATAATTCAACTGATCCAAGGGTAAGCCTGACAGATACAAAGGACTTTGACAGTTATAAATTGTATCTGTCGGATACTGGATTATTTATTACATTAATGTTTATAGACCGTCCAGTCACAGAAAATAATGTATATGCGAAGCTGCTTTCTGATAAGCTGCCAGCTAATCTTGGCTATTTATATGAGAATCTTATTGCACAGATGATTACAGCAGCGGGAAGGGAACTTTATTATCACACTTGGGAAAAAGACAAAAGCACACATTATTATGAGGTTGACTTTCTGATTTCTGAGGGAAGTAAAGTAAATGCCTTTGAAATTAAGTCATCAGGGGCAGGAAAGCACGAATCTATAAAACAGTTTTATAAAAAATTTTCAAAGAATGTAAGTAAGATATATTTAATATCACAAAAAGATGTTGGAAAAGAAGAAAATTTAATGCTGAAACCATTTTATTTAATGCCATTTCTCATAAAGTAGATGACTATTTTACATTATAAAATACAGGAGTAAAAATTATGCCTAATATATTAATTGTAGAAGATGATATAAATATTAATAACCTTCTTTGTGAGGTGCTTATGAAGGCTGGTTATACGTGTGAACAGGCATTTTCAGGAACAGAAGCAAAGCTGCTTCTTAATATAAAAGAAAAGGCTTATACGCTTGTACTGCTTGACTTAATGCTGCCTGGTGCAAGTGGTGAAGAGGTTTTAAAAGAAATAAGAAAACATGGAAGGCTTCCGGTGATTGTGCTGACTGCAAAGGATAGTATAGATGATAAAATCGGAGTGCTGACGGACGGAGCAGATGATTATATAACAAAGCCCTTTGAGATTAGAGAGGTACTGGCACGTATTCAGGTGCAGCTTCGTCATATAGAGGTGGAAACAAAAGGTGAAGCAGAGGCGGAAACGAAGGTAGAAGCAGAGGCAGAAACAGAAGTAAAAACAAAGGCTGGTATACAAAAAGGACAAGGCAGCGGAAGGCTTGAGTTCAGAGATATGGTGCTTACACGCTCTACCTTTGAGGTAAGTATCGGTGGCAGGGTGCTTCCTAAGATTACAAAACAGGAATTCGCAATACTGGAATTGCTGCTTAAAAACCCGAAGCAGGTGTTTAGCAAGGAGGATATATTCGAATATGCGTGGGATGAGCCATATATGGGTGAAACAAAGACTCTTGATGTGCATATAAGCAATATCAGGAAGAAAATAAAGACCGTTACATCTGATGAATATATAGAAACAATCTGGGGGATTGGATATCGCCTGCATGAATAATTTACTCTTTTTTTACTATTTATTTGCGATTGATTAGGATTTATTTTTTATGATAAGAGCAGTTAAGAAAAGGAGGAAAAGGCTTTGAGCGAATTATTATTGCAGACAAGGAATCTGACTAAGCAGTATGGCAGACACAGGGCGGTTGATGATGTAAATATGCACATTAAAAAGGGTGCGATATATGGCTTTATTGGAAGAAACGGAGCCGGTAAAACGACCTGTCTTAAGATGATTAGCGGACTGTCAACACCGTCTTATGGTGAAATAGAAATGTTTGGTTATAAGGGAAAGGACTTACAAAAGGTACGTTCAAGAGTAGGGTGTCTTATAGAAGCACCCGGACTTTATGGCAATATGTCGGCATATGATAATCTGAACATTAAATGTAAGCTTACAGGGATTAAGAAAAAAGGATATATAGAAGAACTGTTAAAAACAGTGGGTCTTGATACTGTTGGAGAAAAGAAAACAAAGCATTATTCGCTTGGAATGAAGCAGCGCTTAGGAATTGCTCTTGCACTTGTAGGTGAGCCTGACCTGCTTATTCTTGATGAGCCGATTAACGGACTTGATCCACAGGGAATAGTGGAGGTGCGTGAAACCATCCAGAAGCTTGCAAAGGAGCGTGGCATGACAATATGTATTTCAAGTCATATTCTGGAGGAATTATCAAAGATTGCTACAGATTATGGCATTATTCATAATGGATGCCTTGTGCAGGAGCTTACAAGAGAAGAACTTATGAAAAAATGCAGTGAGCGCATAGAGCTTACGCTTGATAATCCTAAGCAGGCTGTTCCTGTGCTTGATGATATGGGCTTTAGCAGCTATCAGGTTATAGATAAAGAACATATTCATATATTTGAAAGACTGGGAGAAAGTGCCAGCCTGAATATGGAGCTTGCAAAGGCGGGGATTCCAGTTAAGGGAATATCTATTACAAGTGAAGAGCTTGAGAATTATTTCTTAAGGCTTACAGGGGGTGACAATCGTGCTTAATATGATAAAGATGGATGTATACAGAATGTTTCGTACAAAGAGTATGTATGTAATATGGATTATATTGCTGGCATCAGCACTGATTACCTCATTTCTTTCAAAAATAGATTATGATGCAGCTAATAAGGAATGGGAGAAACAGCAGGCAGTAGAAAGTCAGGCAGATACTGATACTGATATGCAGGCAGCTGATGTGGTAAATGCACAGGACATAGAGCAACAACAGGCAGCTGACAGCAACAAGGAACAGCTTTCGCAGCAGAATACAGATAATGTCAATATTGGTATGAGTGTGGAATTACCTACGGAGCCAGGGAAGAAGGTTACGGTAATGGATGTTTTCTTTTCTAATGCACAGGGAAAGTTTTATGCACTTTTTCTTGTAATATTTGCGGTTATGTTTGCAACAGCAGATATTAAGAGCGGTTATATTAAGAATATTGGAGGACAGGTGTCACAAAGAGGAATGCTTATTGCATCAAGGGCAGTTGCACTTGCCTTATTTACAGCAATTACCTTTGCAGGGATATTTGTATTCCAGGCAGCAGCGAATATGCTTGCGTTTAAATGTGTGGTGTGGGGTAACTGGAAAGAGATTATACCTTATTTCTTAACAGAACTTATGCTTCATTATGCGTTTGTGTTAATATGTATGGCGATAGCAGTTATAATTAAGAATAATGTCATAAGCATGACCTTATCAGTATGTCTTACCATGAATATAATGAGCATTGTGTATGCCCTTATAGATTATGTGGGCAATAGAGTGGGACTTCATAACTTCAATATATATAAGTATACAGTAACTGGAAGGATGGCAATGCTTCCTATGAATGCAGGCAGGGACGATGTTATTAGTTCAATGTGTGTGGCAGCCACATTTATTGTTATAATGCTGTCATTAAGCAGTTATATTTTTCAGAAAAGGGATATTTAGAGAATGAGGATTATTATTGGAATATTAGCAGTAATAATTATTATACAGGCATTTATTATGTGGAAATACCAGCGGCAGATTAAGGACATCTGCCGCCAGTTGTCGTTTCTTATGGAACATGATAGTAACAAGCTGATTCAACGTGAAATAGATATGGGAGGAATAGGTGAGCTTTCAGATAAATTGAATGAACTACTTGACCTGCGTAAAAAAGAAAGAAACGAGTACAGAAAAAAAGAAGAGCTGATAGCAGACACATATACTAATCTTTCACACGATATAAGGACACCGCTTACATCGCTGGATGGGTATTTCCAGCTTATAGAGGAATGTGACAATATAGATGACCAGAGGAGATATCTTGATATAATCAGAGAAAGGCTTAACAGCCTCAATGAAATGCTGGAGGAACTTTTTACATTCACTAAGCTGAAAAATGATTCGTATAAGCTGGAGCTTACGGATTGTTGTATGAACAGAATATTAAAAGAAACTGTCTTTTCTTATTATGATGAATGGAAGAAGCAGGGCATCTGCCCGGATATTAGTATTACTGAGGAAATGCTGTATATATCAGGTAATAAGCAGGGCTTAAGGAGAGTTATACAGAATGTCATAAAAAATGGTCTTGATCATGGGGAAAAGAATATAAGTATCAAGCTTACCCGTGAGGATAATCACGCCTTGCTTAAAATCAGCAATTATACAGAACATCCTGAAAATATTGACTTAAGCCATGTGTTTGAGCGTTTTTATAAAGCGGATGTTGCAAGAGGCAGAGCCTCAACCGGACTGGGTTTATCTATTGCAAAAGAGCTTGTGGAGCGTATGAATGGAGATATAAGTGCAAGAATACAGGGAAATGATTTTATTATTGAGATAAAAGTTCCGCTTGTGGTATAACGAACACAATAGTGCTCATCTTAAAAGTTCCTTACGGAACTTTGTATGTGCGCTGAAAAGCTGCACAAATATTGTGGTATAATATGTATGAAAAAATAATAAAAATATTATACTACGCATTGATAAAAAAATAACAAAGTGATATAAATGTAAAAGAAACAGGGGCTGTTACGGAGAAATTATATATAGAATATGCTGATTCGTTTAATGAATGGGGAATACTACAAGTTCAATAATAAAGGGAGACATGCGCATGAAAAATATAAAAGAAATAGGGGATTTTTTTATAAATCTGAATGAATATGTATATGCAACAGATATAGAAACCAATGAGATTGTATATATGAATCATAAAGCATTGGAAGCGTATGGCTTGGAATCAATAGAGGATATAAAAGGCCTGAAGTGCTATGAGGTATTACAAAAAGCTTCTGTTAAATGTGGAATGTGCAACAACAGCAGGCTTCTGCCTGGAGCCTTTGATGAATGGCGTTATTATAATCCTGTATTAGATAAGTATATGATAATAAAGGATACACTGATAGAGGGCGAAGGGAACAGAAAGTACAGGCTGGAAATAGGCATAGATATAAGTGAAGAGCTTGCACAGGATAAGCTTATCCAAAAGTACAGAGAAACTGAGGCACTTGTCAATGAGGGCTTAAGAGAGGCACTTGCAGCAGATACACCTGATGAAACGATTAACACACTTCTTGGGTATATAGGTAAAGCACTTAATGGAGAAAGAACTTATATATTTGAAAAAAATATATATGGCAGAGATGATAATACATATGAGTGGACGGCAGATGGAATAAGGTCAGAGAAGGATAATCTTCAGAATCTGCCTCCAGAGGTATGTGCTAACTGGTATAAGTGTTTTGAAAAAGGCGTAAACATCGTAATTCAGGATATTGAAGAAATAAAGGATAGTGATTCCCTGCAATATGATAATTTAAAAAGACAGGGTATTCATTCAATAATTGCAATTCCTATATATAACGAAGGAAATGTTGTTGCATTTATGGGAATAGGCAATCCGCCACTGCTTACACTTAAATATGCCTTAAGTATACTTGAGATTATGAGTGCTTTTATTATATCGTGTATAAAGCGCAGGAATATGATGAGAAAGCTTGAGGATATGAGCTATAAGGACGCACTGACCAATATAGGAAACCGTTTTGCAATGAGTGCATGTGTAGAGAGTATAGATGAAAAACAGAGCATAGGTGTTGTTTACTGTGATGTTACAGGACTGAAATATGTGAACGATACAATGGGACACGAGGCAGGCGACAGACTTATTCTTAACGCCTGTGGATGTCTTACGGATGTGTTTGGAGAAGATAAGGTGTTCCGTATAGGTGGGGATGAGTTCCTTGTAATCTGTACACAGATAGACGAGAATACATTAATAAAGCGTATAACAGAGTTAAAAGAACTAATGAAAGAGCGTTCTGTGAATATGGCAGCCGGTGTTATCTGGAGGGAGAACGTAATAACAGGCTTTAGCGAAATATTACGTGAGTCTGAGGAGCTGATGTATGCTGATAAAGCACAATATTATAAAGAAAAAGGTGTTGAACGCAGAAAAGGACGGGCATAGCAGGGCTAAAGCAATACATATAACACAATAACAGGAAATTTTGTGATAAATTATAATAAATAATACAGCTTAATTATTGACATTTTAAGATCAATTATATACAATCACATTATCTGCGATGACGAAGACAGTAGATTATGAAAGAAAGCGATAGCGAGCCGGGATGGTGGAAGCCGGTGTGAGTAGAGCATAGTTGAATATCACTTCCAAGCATCCTTGCAGAACTTTGTAGTATGATATTATTGGTAACATTAAGGATAGTATTATATTACGAAAAGTAAGTAAGGACGGTAATCCTACCGTTACAAGGGACGCATATGATGGTATGTCGTAATTGATATAGGTTAAGTTGATTCAGCCCCTGTCGTATTACGGCAGGGGCTTTTTTGCATATGTAACGACATTTGTTACAGCACCAATAAAGCAAGCTGACATCGTTACGATTAAGTAAATGATTTGAAAGGAGTAACACAATGGTATACGAGAAAGTTTCATCAGATATGAATTTCGTAGACAGAGAAAAACAGGTCGAAAAGTTCTGGAAGGATAATGATATATTCCAGAAGAGTATTGATAACCGCAAGAAGGGGGAGACATATACATTTTATGATGGACCTCCTACAGCTAATGGTAAGCCACATATCGGACATGTTCTTACAAGAGTTATAAAGGATATGATTCCAAGATATAGAACAATGAAGGGTTATATGGTTCCACGTAAGGCCGGATGGGATACACACGGACTTCCAGTTGAGCTTGAGCTTGAGAAGGAATTAGGTCTTGACGGCAAGGAACAGATTGAAGAGTATGGTCTTGAGCCATTTATCAAGAAATGTAAGGAAAGCGTATGGAAATACAAGGGTATGTGGGAGGATTTCTCATCTACAGTTGGTTTCTGGGCTGATATGGATAACCCATACATCACATATGATGATAACTTCATCGAGTCTGAATGGTGGGCTTTAAAGCAGATATGGGATAAGGGTCTTTTATACAAGGGCTTTAAGATTGTTCCTTACTGCCCACGTTGTGGAACACCACTTTCATCACACGAAGTAGCACAGGGCTATAAGGCTGTTAAAGAGCGTTCAGCAGTAGTACGTTTTAAGTGTGTAGGCGAAGATGCATATTTCCTTGCATGGACAACAACACCTTGGACACTTCCATCTAACGTGGCACTCTGCGTGAACCCAGAAGAAACATACGTTAAAGTTAAGGCAGCAGACGGCTATACTTACTATATGGCAGAAGCACTTCTTGATAAGGTACTTGGTGGACTTGCAGTTAAGGCAGGTCAGACAGTAGGCGGAAATGTTATCGAAGAAGGTAAGGAAGCTGGAAGCGGCGCTGGCGTTGACTACGAAGTATTAGAAACTTACAAGGGTAAAGACCTTGAATATAAAGAATATGAGCCATTATATCAGTGTGCGGCAGATGTTGCAGCTAAGCAGCACAAGAAGGGACATTTTGTTACATGTGATGACTATGTAACTATGTCAGATGGTACTGGTATCGTTCATATTGCACCAGCATTTGGTGAAGATGATGCCAAGGTTGGACGTAAGTATGACCTTCCATTCGTACAGTTTGTTGACGGAAAGGGTGAACTTACAAAGGAAACACCATATGCAGGACTTTTCGTTAAGAAGGCAGACCCAGAAGTACTTAAAGACCTTGATAAAGAGGGCAAGTTATTCGATGCTCCTAAGTTCGAGCATGATTATCCATTCTGCTGGAGATGTGATACACCACTTATCTACTATGCAAGAGAATCATGGTTTATTAAGATGAGTGACCCAGAAGTTAAGGCTAACTTAATAGCTAATAATAAGACAATCAACTGGATACCAGAAACAATCGGAACTGGACGTTTTGGTGCATGGCTTGAAAATGTTCAGGACTGGGGAATTTCACGTAACAGATACTGGGGTACTCCTCTTAATATCTGGGTATGTGATGATTGTGGAGAAATGTTATCTATCGGAAGCAAGGCAGAATTAAAGGAACATTCTGATAACTGTCCAGATGATATCGAGCTTCACAGACCATATATTGATGCTGTTACTTGTACTTGTCCTAAATGTAAGGGCAAGATGAAGAGAGTTCCAGAAGTTATCGACTGCTGGTTCGACTCAGGTTCAATGCCATTTGCACAGCACCACTATCCATTTGAGAATAAGGAAGTGTTTGAACAGCAGTTCCCTGCTAAGTTCATTTCAGAAGCCGTTGACCAGACAAGAGGCTGGTTCTACTCACTTCTTGCTATATCAACACTTCTTTTCAATAAAGCACCTTATGAAAATGTTATCGTACTTGGTCACGTTCAGGATGCAGATGGACAGAAGATGAGTAAGTCAAAGGGTAACGCTGTAGATCCATTTGACGCATTACAAAAGCACGGTGCAGATGCTATCCGCTGGTATTTCTACGAGAATTCAGCACCTTGGCTTCCTAACAGATTCCATGACAAGGCTGTTACAGAAGGTCAGAGAAAGTTTATGGGAACTATCTGGAACACATATGCATTCTTTGTACTTTATGCTAACATAGATGATTTTGATGCTACTAAGTACACACTTGAGTATGATAAGCTTCCTGTTATGGATAAATGGATTCTTTCAAAGCTTAATACTCTTGTTAAGACTGTTGATAATAATCTTGCCAACTACAAGATTACAGAAACAGCAAGAGCACTTGAGGACTTTGTAGATGAGCTTTCTAACTGGTATGTAAGAAGATGCCGTGAAAGATTCTGGGCAAAGGGTATGGAGCAGGATAAGATTAATGCTTATATGACTCTTTACACAACACTTGTAACACTTTGCAAGACAGCAGCACCTATGATTCCTTTTATGACAGAAAGCATTTACAGAAACCTTGTATGCAGTATAGACAAGACAGCTCCTATCAGTATCCACCTCTGCGACTTCCCAGAAGTCAAGGAAGAATGGATTGACAAGGAACTTGAAG
>ULST01009151.1_pt1 | contig 33933 bp, 26 predicted proteins | sample 1956951 | NCBI WGS metagenome assembly ULST01 (sample SAMEA4835716, study PRJEB28245) | human gut metagenome | biome: gut microbiome; material: fecal sample | place: Denmark | collected 2008 | reverse complement strand
TCTTCCAATTTCTGCCAACGTCCCATCAGTCCTGTCAGTTTTGAAACATGGGCAAAGCCTTCGCGCACATTTTCTTCGGTGAGGTGGTAGCCTATCTTTTTTAGTTGGCGAATGGAAGAAAGCAGTGTGTTGGTGTTTTTAAGTTGGCAAAGTCCTCCCAATTCTCCTTTTAGTTCGGCGAAGTCTGTTGTTTGATAAATTCGTTCACCGGTTTCGTTGACAGAAGAACTTTGTAAGAGATGTTCTTCTTCGGCAAATAGGATAGGGGCGTGAACACTCTGTGCGCGTTCAATAAATACAGGTTTGGTTTCGGGAGTTGTTTCACCAATAATGATCGGTGTGTTTTCTTTGATAATACCGGCTTTTTCTCCGGCAATTTTTGCCAGCGTATTACCGAGAAACTGTATATGGTCAAAGCTGATATTGGTAATGAGACAGAGATCGGGATGAATAATATTGGTGCAGTCCAAGCGTCCGCCCAGTCCCACTTCAATAATGGCTACATCCACTTGTTGAGTAGCAAAATAATGGAAAGCCATAGCGGTGGTAAGCTCAAAGAAAGAGGGGTGCAGCGGTTCGAAGAAGGTACGGTGCTTTTCAACGAAGTCAATTACGAACTTTTGAGAAACCGGAGTTCCGTTGATGCGGATTCGTTCACGAAAATCAATTAGGTGGGGAGATGTATAGAGGCCTGTTTTATATCCTGCAGATTGTAGAATTGCTGCTAATGTGTGTGAGCATGAACCTTTTCCATTGGTGCCGGCTATATGGATGGTATGGAATTTGCGATGAGGATGTTCGAAATATTCATCTAAAAGATAAGTGTTTTCCAATCCTTCTTTATAGGCATCCTTTCCTATGTGTTGGAAGAGGGGGGCACTATTATATAAATAATCCAGTGTTTCTTCGTAAGTCATAATCGTAAAAGTTATTGTCCGTTGTGATAGTATATGATAAAAATGGGCAGATATAAGAGGTAAAATACACTTTCATCCACTGTAAAGATGAAAACATTTTCTCTATAGTGGATGAAAGTAACTTTTTGGTCATAGCACAACGGCTATGAGATAGTTAATCAAAGAAGTTTTTAAACTTTTTGAATATCTTTTCCTTGATGCTCAGGTTAGGTTTGAAGTTGTCAGATTCCTGCATCTTCTCCATTATTTGCTTTTCTTCTTTATTCAGTGTTTCGGGTACGTATACACTGACATTAACCAATAAATCGCCGGTACCTGTACTATATCCATAGCTGTTTACATTTGGCAATCCTTTACCTCGTAATCGTAGCACTTTGCCTGGTTGAGTTCCTGCTTCAATTTTTACTTTTACTTTACTGTCGATAGTCGGAATTTCTACAGTTCCACCCAATGCAGCTGTAGGAATACTCAATAGAAGGTTGTATATCAAATCATTTTCATCACGAATCAGGTCGGGATGTGATTCTTCTTCAATGACAACAAGTAAGTCACCCGGTACTCCGTTGTGCTTTCCGGCGTTACCTTTTCCGTTTACTGTCAGTTGCATACCTTCGGCTACTCCGGCAGGAATTTTAACTTCCACCACTTCTTCGCCATATACGATGCCTTCACCCGAACAAACCTTGCATTTGTTTTTGATGATTTTACCTTCACCGTTACATTGGGGGCATACACTTTGTGATTGCACCATACCAAAGATACTTTGTTGAGTACGTGTCACGCTACCTGTTCCATGACATGTAGGACAAGTTTCCGTACCTCCTTCACCTTCGGCGCCTGAGCCGTGGCAGTGATCACATGCTACATATTTCTTCAGTTTGAATTTTTTTTCTACTCCCGTAGAAATTTCTTTTAAGCTCAGTTTGACCTTAACACGTAAGTCCGAACCACGGAATTTGCGTTGAGAGGCACGTCCGCCTCCACCGAAACCACTGAATCCTCCGAAACCTCCACTACGTCCTCCGAATATATCGCCGAACATAGAGAAAATATCGTCCATAGACATACCTTGTCCGAATCCTTCAAAACCGCCACCGGCAGCTCCACTCATACCGGCGTGCCCGAACTGGTCGTAGCGGGCACGTTTGTCGGGATTGCTTAGCACATCGTATGCTTCGGCTGCTTCTTTGAATTTCTCTTCAGCTTCTTTATCTCCCGGATTTTTATCAGGATGATATTGTATCGCTTTCTTGCGGTATGCTTTCTTTATAACATCAATAGTGGCTGTCTTGTCCACTTCCAGCACTTCGTAATAGTCTCTTTTTGCCATGTTGTTTTATGATACTATTTTATTGAGCCACTACAACTTTGGCGTGGCGGATTACTTTATCATTCAGCTTATAGCCTGTTTGAACACAGTCCAGAATTTTTCCTTTTTGTTCTTCAGATGGTGCGGGAACCAATGCAATGGCTTCATGGTAATCGGTATCAAAATCTTTGCCGTCAGTTTCTATCTTCTGAAGTCCTTCCTGATTTAATACCTTTAAGAATTTGTTATAAATCAGTTCGATACCTTCGCGCATTGCTTTTACATCGTCCGAGGTCTCTGAAATATTCAAAGCGCGTTCCAAATCATCTAGAATAGGCAGGATGGCAGAGATTGTTTTTTCACCACCGTTTTTAATTAACTCTGCTTTTTCCTTCATGGTACGCTTGCGGTAATTATCGAACTCGGCAGAAAGACGTAAATACTTATCATGTTGTTCTTCTATGGTCTTTTGAGCGTCAGCCAAATCCTTATTTACCTTTTCTTCGGCAGATAGCTCTTCTGCTGCTTCCTTCTGAGTCTCTTCGTCAAGAGCAGCTTCTTCTGTCTTTTCTTGTTTTTTCAAAACTTCCTCATCCTGAGGTTGGTTTTTCTCTGTTGGGTTCATATTCTTATTAAACTTTTTGTTTTTCTTATTCTTACTCATAATCAGTCAGGGTTTTTAGGTTAATTTATTGCTAACAAATTTCGTGCCTAGTTGTTTCCCTGTCTCAAATATTTTGCAAAAGTAGGGAAAATATGTCACACTGGCATACTTTTCTGAATTAAAATGCCTACCTTTGCACTTTCAAAAATCGAAATAATATATAAACTAAGGTATATAAGGATGATTACAGTTTCAAACTTAGCCATTCAATTTGGTAAAAGAGTATTGTATAATGATGTGAATATGAAGTTCACCAATGGCAATATTTATGGAGTAATCGGTGCAAACGGTGCCGGAAAATCTACTTTTCTGAAAGCAATTTCAGGTGAACTGGAACCGACTAAAGGGTCTGTGACACTGGGGCCGGGGGAACGCCTGTCCGTATTGAGTCAGGACCACTTCAAATTTGATGAATATACTGTAATGGACACGGTTATGATGGGGCATACAGTATTATGGGATATTATGAAGCAGCGCGAAGAACTGTATGCCAAGACCGATTTTACGGATGAGGATGGTTTGAAGGTATCCGAGTTGGAAGAGAAATTTGCTGAATTGGATGGCTGGAATGCCGAAAGCGATGCGGCTATGCTGTTGAGCGGACTTGGTATCAAGGAGGACAAGCATTATATGAAGATGGGTGACTTGAGTGGTAAAGAAAAGGTGCGTGTTATGTTGGCACAGGCTCTTTACGGAAATCCGGATAACTTGTTGCTTGATGAGCCGACCAATGATTTGGATATGGACACAGTGACATGGCTGGAAGAATATTTGTCCAACTTTGAGCATACCGTATTGGTGGTGAGTCATGACCGTCACTTCCTTGACTCTGTTTGTACACATACGGTTGATATTGACTTTGGCAAAGTGAATATGTTTGCCGGTAATTATAGTTTCTGGTACGAGTCCAGTCAGTTGGCACTTCGTCAGCAGCAGAACCAAAAGGCAAAAGCCGAAGAGAAGAAAAAGGAATTGGAAGAGTTTATCCGTCGTTTTAGTGCGAATGTGGCAAAAAGTAAACAGACTACCAGTCGCAAGAAGATGTTGGAGAAACTGAATGTAGAAGAAATTAAACCGTCTTCTCGTAAATATCCGGGTATTATCTTTACTCCCGACCGTGAACCGGGAAACCAAATTCTAGAAGTGTCGGGGTTGCGTGCCGAGACAGAAGATGGAGTGGTCTTGTTTAATGACGTGAACTTTAATGTTGAAAAAGGGGATAAGATTGTATTCTTGAGCCGTGACCCTCGTGCCATGACTGCTCTTTTTGAAATCATTAATGGAAACCGTAAGCCGCAAGCCGGTAAATTCGACTGGGGAGTAACAATAACCACTGCTTATTTGCCGTTGGATAATACTGATTTTTTTGAATGCGATTTAAATCTGGTAGACTGGTTAAGTCAGTTTGGTGAAGGAAACGAAGTCTATATGAAAGGTTTCTTAGGGCGTATGTTGTTCTCGGGTGAAGAAGTACTGAAAAAAGTGAATGTTCTTTCTGGAGGCGAGAAGATGCGTTGTATGATTGCCCGTATGCAGTTGCGCAATGCCAACTGTCTGATTCTTGATACACCTACCAACCACTTGGACTTGGAGTCTATTCAAGCTTTCAATAATAACTTGAAGAGTTATAAAGGAAATATATTGTTTGCTTCTCATGACCATGAATTTATCGAAACGGTTGCCAACCGTATCATTGAATTAACTCCGAACGGTATTATCGACAAGATGATGGAATATGATGAATACATCACTTCGGATCATATTAAGGAAATGCGTGCACGTATGTATGGAGAATAATATGTCTCCGAGATAATTTTTTTCAAGATAGAGGTATAAAGAAGGTGTGTCGTAATGAGCGAGGATGCTGAAAAAGTGATTTTTTTTAGTATTCAATCCTTTTTTGGCACTATAAAATATTTTGTGTAAATGTGAAATACGGGATTCAGCTTGAGTTCCGTATTTTTTATTTTATAGATTTGCAAAATGAAGAAAATTATGAAAGCAAAGAATCAAGCAGTGCCTGATGAGGTATTAAGCAAGGAGTTCCTTAGCTGGTTTAAGACAGAAGCCGATGTAAGCAATTTCCTGAAGCAACTACATGCCCAGGTATTGGAGAAAATGCTTGAAGGTAAAATGGATGCCCATTTAGGCTATGAAAAGAATTCTGTAGCGAGAAATACATTGGTAATTCCTGTAATGGCAGTTATGCGAAGAAAATTCAAACCGAACATGAAGAAGCTGCCATTTCCATTTCCCGTGACCGTAACGGCCAATTGAGTCGATAGCGGTCCCCAAACATGAGAGACGTGGTCTTCCATTGAAGAAATAAGAGTTTCACCATCAGGCGCAAGATGAATTTCCTATTGTTTATTTTCTGTGTCATATATCAAATCTCCTTTTGCATTTTCACATTCAAAGGAAGGATATGGACAAATTACCATATCTTTGTCGTCATTACTGCACCCATATATGACAATGGACGGACATAACACAAATAAATAATTTAAAAATGTCTTCATGAGAACAGTATTTAAGAAGTTAACAATAGATTCCTTATATTTCACACCATCGGATATCCATATATATGTATAGGCTTACGCGTACGTACGTGTGACCCGATGCGTACGTACGTGTAGCCCAACGCGAATATACGCGTGACCCGATGCGTATATATGCGTTGCCAAAAGGCCTTGAGGTTTTAAGCAAAGCTCGGCATCTTTTTGTGTAAGGGTAGATTGCATCACTCCCCCTCACCAAGTCAGTTATTCTCGTTCTCCGTTCATCCTTACATTTTAATCAAAACATTCATATAATCAGACGGTTAATAATGTAAGGATACCCTTTCATCCTCCTTTCAGCCAGGCTTATCACGTCCTTTCAAATCTGCCTTCAGTATTTGTGTCACGTCCCCAAAAGTATTACGAATGAAAGGAGGCTGAAAGGAGACTGAGGGGACAATGTAGGGTCCCTATTCACTACCGGCCTCCCCCCCCCCATCAACAGGACGTTTCAACGGATAATGAAAGGATGACGAGAGAAACCGATTTCCGGCTGTAGAGCGGAATAATAGTGATAATCATTTCTTCAGATTTCCACATTTCTCTTCTATCAATAGACTATGTTTATCGATTAGGCTATTGATACTATCGTTAGGAAGTTTGAAGAATGTAGAGTCAATGCCATACAGCTGGGTAAACACACATCTGCAATACTTTTTGGCCTGTATTGTATCGACTCCGCTTTCTGCCATGACCTTGGCGAATGACGCAACATTCTTATCTAAGAATTTCTCAAAAAGGACAGCATTACTTTCCTTCTTACTCTGACATCCGCATACAAACGAAGCCAGAACCAAGCATATCAACCATGTCTTTTTCATAATTTATCCGATTTTATTCATATTCATGCCAAGAGAAAAGCCAGTACCACCATCATCCCAAATACAACCAGAGCACCCACATGTACAACTCGGTGGAAGTGGGGAACCACTGCCATAATTCATATTAGGATCAGGGAAAAGGCATCCTTCTGGACCTGTTGTCTCATAAAAGCATGAAGGAGGGAAGAAGCCTGTTCCTTCATTTTTTTATTGTCTTGTCAGACAAACGAATTTTTTCTAAAGTCTTAATCTTTTTCATACAATCTAATATTTAATGGTTCACGATAATTTAAAAAAGTTCTCTTTGGAAGATTAAGTATAGCAGTTTCTAGTTTCTCATATAGCTCATCTCTATTTAATAACATGATATATTTTTTCAATTGCAGACAAATATTTTTCCACAAACATTCATTATCCTAACAGAAGGATATTCATTATTTAAATATGATATATGTTCATTTTTCCTCATAATAAAATAATCTAGATACTCTATTAATTCATCTATAAAGTCACCTTAATTTAAATGAGGAGGATTTATTTTTCCCATATTAGTTTAAGATGTTGCAATTTTATAAAAAAAAACAATACAAGCAAGAAAAACAGAATTTATTTGTCCAAATTATCACATTTTCATCTTACATCGGCACAATCTAGAGCATGACATGACCGCTTTTCGCTAAAACCCCAATTCCCCGGATAACCTCACCCCTACGGTTAACAAAATGACAGGACTACTGAACCATTGGGAATAACCCTTCCGCACATACGTTTTTCCACACATACAATAGTGATTCCTTCTTCAGGAAATTTATCTTAATGATGAAAATCCACCTGATTAATAATGTGTATTTGGGGTGTTAAATAAGTTATTTTATTTGTTGGCTTTAATTCTGTTTGCTTAATTTATAGAGTAATATAAATCTTAAAATAAGATATACTATGGAAAGATTATTGTTACTATTGTTTATGGGAGTTCTTTTTTTCTCCTGTTCTGATTCTTCTATAAATAAAGAGAGTAACAACACTACTCAAAAAATGGAACAAAGAAGTTTAACTTCCATGTATACGGATTTGATTAATTCATTTGAAGATGTTTCTGCCCGTGGGTTAGATGGTGTTTCTATTTTGTATCCTGATTATTTTGGAGGAGCTTATGTAAAAGATGATAAGGTGGTCATTTTTTTAACTAAAGAGTCCGATAAGGATTTCGTTAAAAAGGATTTATCTAAAAGAATTGATTTGAATTATGTTTCATTTGTGGAATGTGATTATTCTTATGCTGAATTAATAGATTTGGATAAATGGTTATTTGATTTCTTTACGAAAAATGAGAATAAGTCGTTTTTGAATACTTTGCATGTTGATGGGTGGAATATAAATAATACCGGTATTTGCAATTAGTTATTACTCAATAGTTTGAAAGTAATAAGTCGGAAATATGGTCGTAACCTTTAAGGGTACATTCTAAAGGGTGAAGATTTAACACTTTTATTAATTCTTAACTCGTTTAGAGTGTCAAAACAAGCGTTCATTTCTCGATGCTACTTGTTTCCAATATCCACTTCTATTTTTTTTGGGGGGGCATTGTCCAAGTCAATACAAAACTATAATATTTTATCCGATATTGTTCATCGTTTATAGTCTTTTGGGAATTACTTCTATAGGATAGATATTTACTACCTCCATAGAGGTTCTTGTTTCCAACTACGAGGGAAGCCCAACAAACGAGTTTGCACAGATGGATGTTTTATCAAAAGTTGCTTGAAGTCGGCAATGAATGTATTTTCTGGAGTAATGGAGTTGAGCCAATACACAACACAGCATAATTGTGGATAAAGCGTTTGTTCTCGGAATGAGAAATCGGCAATCCATGTATTGGGCATACGCTCCGGCATCTTGGGTTTAACAGGAAAAACACGGTTGGATAGTCTTGAATGGTGGGCGCAACAATTGCGAAGCACGGCAAGGCACTCTAACCAGCTTCTCAAAAATTTATGATGATTTAAGCCAAACTCTCTCGCTACAGCATGTTTTGCAGTAGCATCCGAAAAATTAGAATAGAGCTTGGATAATGTTCCCATTGAGATAACCTCCAATGTTTTCCATACAGGTGGTAGATCAGGTTCGTTGTATTTGCGGAAATGCTCGGTAATAAAATCATCGTGAGAGCGTCCCACTTCTTTACGAATGACAGCTAAATTGGCTGCGAAACGTGTTTCATTGGTGGCATGGTTTTCTTCCATAAACAAAAATGCGCCAAATTCAAGTGCAAAGTGCTTGATTATTTTTGTACGAACTGCAACTTCAATCGTTTGGATGGCAGTAAAGAGTAAAGCCCGGAGCTGTTTGTCAAAGGAATAAAGGGTTATAATGTCAGCAAAGCGACAGCCATCCCTAAACCGATGTGTAGCGTGGTCAGCTTCAAAATTTCGCCAATAACCTGCAAGGCGAAAATAACTGATGGTGTCAAGCACCTTAATAGTTTGCTCAACATCATCAATAAGCAAACCTCTCTCTTTGAGAATATCAATTTGCCGCTCTGTGGTTATGGCTTGATGTGTATATCTAACTCCCATAAATAAAAATGTCCCGCTGGGTACGCTAATCTTACGGGAAGCGAGCGGGATTTGTTGATGCAAAGGTAATCTTTTATTTTTTATCTGCAAAAAAATAGCAACCAGATATACAATTAAATGTGTATTTAGTTGCTTTTTACAAAGTAATCTTATAATTTTGCGATTAGTCAAGTCCGATGTTTTATTTTCTCTTCCTCTTCCTACAATAAAACATCATGGTAAGATTGGAAAACATGTCTTACTATAATGTTTGGATAAGTGGAAATGTTTTCTAATGCCAGTTTACAGACGACAATGTGCGAGTGTAAAATTAAAAGTTCAACGTAAATCAACAAGCCATGGCATTTGGATTAATATTGGGAATCGATGGGCATAAGTATAAGTTATTAAAGTATAACCACCGCTTTAATCAGAAAGGGTATTGTATGGTTCTACCTTTTCTCTCTGATATGAAAGAAATATTTGAATCCATGTTTCATTAAACTTATAAATACACAATGACCGATAAAAGCTATTTTGACTATCTCATAGAGATAGCAAGTATGATGGAAATAAATCATCAGTGTATTTATGATGAGAAGACATGCCAAAAATGGCGAGTATGCAGTTACATTGATAAGAGTCTGATTCATAATATAGAAATTGATATTATTGAATATCCACAGAGTAATGCACCGGAGGTATATCCAACATATAAATTGTTACAACAACTCAATCCCATATCACAACATATACATCTTCATCTGGATAAAATGGGAAAGATTATTTCCGTCGTAAACAATCAAGAGATTGAGGATAAGTGGACTGAAATAAAGGATGCGCTTGTCTCTGAGTACGGAGATGTAAAACAGGGGAAAAAAATGATTGAGAAACTGAGTATCACTTACTATAATTTCATTGAATCCATTAAAAAATCTCTATTGCATCTGATTTTTCTTATGCGATTTAGAAAAGAGGATAAATTTAAAGTAGAACTCCCATCCGTGCTGAACGAGGGGTATATGATTGATGTTGATATGAAGTGTGCCATATCAGATGGGGGGCAACAATGTCTGCAAGGGCAAGGTTATGTCCAACATAGAGCCTCAATGATGGAAAAATATGAAAAACAGATAAGACCTTTGACACAATGTCGTTTTGATTATAATTTCAATATTGAGGCTGTTTATGGATTCAATACTGACCGTATTCTTCAGAATATAGAGGTTCAGATGCAGGAGCAGTCTTGTGAAAACTTGATACACACAAAGAAAATCACATTCACTAATCTCATAATCAACTAAAAATATGGCACGTAAATTTTTGATTGATGGGAATTGGCTGATTTGTTCCGAGGGAACTTGTATGCAACGCATACAGGTAAACAGCCAAAGTACAATATATGCGCATGGTAAACTTGTGGCAACCATGAATGACCGCATGGACGGGAATTTCTATTGTTTGAAGATGGTTACAGCAGGGGCACTCGTTGGAGCTCTTGTTGGAGCTGTTATAGCAGCCGGAGCTATTCTCACCGGAGGAGTTGCCATTGGCGGAATCGTAGCAGCTATAGGTTCAGGGGCACTTGTAGGTTCAATTAGCGGGAAATTGCTATCGTTGATGCCATGTATCTGCGCTTGTCTAACGAAACCGAATAGGTGGACAATGGTAAAAGACACTGTTCTACTACAGAATCAAAAAGCATTGATGCCTGATGCAAAATTGAATTGTCTTTTGGGTGGTATGGTATCTATCATCTTACCCCAAATTGAAATTGTTTTGGATGCTCTCGCCTTGTCTAATTGTGCCTATAATGTGGATAATGAGAACTCTCCAAGATATAAAGACAATGCAGAAATTCCTAATGGTTGGACTGAGATTAAAGATTTAGAAAAAGAATTTGGCACTAAAATAGAAACCCCTTTAACTAACCCACTAAATGGTTTTAAGGCTAAACTATTCAAAAATGGAGATATGTATATTTTGGCTTTTGCCGGAACAGAGCTAAAAGATGATGAAGGAAACTTCAATCTGAAGGATGCTATTACAGATGGGAAACAGGCTTTTGGATTGGATGATAAGGAAGAAGGTCAATATGTAGATGCTGTATATTTGTCAAATGCAATAGGATCAAAGATCGAAGAAGATAATGAAAAAGGAGGTGATAAAAAACTCATAATCACAGGACATTCTTTAGGAGGAGGTTTAGCGACCATTGGAGGTGCGAAAACAGGCGCAGAAACATATACCTTTAATGCAGCTGGTGTACATGAACAGACGTTCAAAGATCAAAATGTGGGTATTGAAAACACACGGCATATACAAGCATATTACTCGGATAAAGATCCGTTGAATATTGTGCAGAATCATCGAAGCATATTGATGGCTTTATTAGCGTCATCCAAATGTGGGTTTCTTTCTTTTTTAGGTAGCGGAATTTTTTTGACTAATAGCTTGCCACAGGTATCGGGACAAAAAATAGGAATTGAGACGGATTGCTCTTTGCTTTCCGGGCATTCATTAATGGAGTCCAAATTAAAAGAGGATCTTATGGCGGAACAAAAAAATACTCCTGACATACAAGTTTATACTGAATATGAATAAGTTTTTGTATTTAACAGTAAGCATATTTTTACTAACCATTTTCAATTGCTGTAACATGAAAGTAGATAAATTTAAGCCAGAAATATATTTTAGCCATACTGACTACTCGGAAATTACTATGGCGAATGCAATATATTATGAAAACAAGAAGAAAGTCAAAGAATATATTCAATCTGGTGGAATTGATGTAAATAAACCGGGAGTATCGGGTTTTACATATCTTTTATATTCAATTTACATAGAGAAATACGATATGACGAAAGTTCTATTGGAGCTTGGTGCAGATCCCAATCAATTATCTGTAGTAAAACACCCTGATGGAACCATTGAAGAATTAACTCCATTAGTTTGTATATGCAGAAATCATTGGTATTCCATAAAGTATATAAAATTATTAGTTGAACAAGGGGCAAATGTAAATGACACAACCTTGTCTCCTCCTTTAGTGTCTTGTATAATACACTCAGGAAAAGATCAAAAGAAAGTCCGTTATCTAATAGAAAATGGAGCGAATATCAATCAAGTATTTGGAGATTATACGCCAATGCAGCATGCTGTATTAAGTGGAAGGTTAGATATGGTGGATTTATTATGGGATTATGGAGCAGATCCACTATATATCGGTAAAAAGGGAAATAGTTTAGCGTACATGGTGCAAAAAATAGTCAATAAAAACTTGGGCACTCCTAAATATATTAACCACGCACGTGAGATTATGGAAAGGCTTAAGGGATTGGGCGTTCAATTTCCTGTTTCATTGAAGCCTGCAAAAAATGTAGAAGAGAAAACAGATTCTACAACTACTAATCCCTGTCAAAATCAAACTGATACGAACAAAGTAGAATGGAATTGGATGTAAATGTGTGTCAGTCAGTAGATTTCGGTTGATTGATATAAATTCAACCGAAATCTACTGGGTTATATTTTATCTTCCCATCGAACGCCCCATCTTTTGCTGTTGGTCATAATGTCCCTCCAGTATGTTATCGACTTCCCGTCTGGCTTTAATTTGCTCCCGATTATCCAGTTTGCCTTTCTGCATGGCTGTGATATACAAGAAGTCTCCGGCTGCTTGGTGCGACTGTTTGTCATCACCGAACAGGTTTAAGGCACTCTTGATGTCCGATACCTGCTCCGCATCGAAACGAGGCTTGTAATAATCCCGTGCCAAACGGATGATGCCATTTACCGCCTTGCGGAAGATGTCGCTTGTTTTGAGCAAGAGGAAACTGAAACAGCCGATAATCTGGTTCTGCCACGAAATGCGGTTTTTGAGCCTCGCTGTTTCCTCCGTATGCGCTGCATCCTTACGGTTAAGTTCGGATTGGTACTTTGCCTCCAGTTTCATCAGTTCACTGTGGTGATTGTTCTGCATGGTCTGGATTTTATCCTGCAACCGCTCAATGGTCTCCTCGTGCGTGGAAATCTCGCTACGTAAATCCTCGATTTCATTTTTCAAGGCTTTAGATTTGCCTGTAGCCCAACAGACAGCGGCATCAAGCAGTTCACTGCCTTTCTCCCTATTCAGTTTGGAGCGTTTTTCTTTGATAGCCCTGTCAAGGTCTTCACTCTGCCGCTCCTTTTGATAAGCCGTTTCGATAAGGATGTTGGTTCTGCTTTCAACCTCCTGCATCTTTTGGTTTGCGGTTTCCAGCTGATGCTCCCTGTACTGCCTTGTAGCATCAAGGCGGTTCATCTCCTCTTTCTGCTTCTCGATGATGAAATCGTTACGCTCCAAATGCTTCTTACCCGTCTCGGCTTTGGATTGCCCACGTTTCATGGAGAGGATGTCAGATGCCAAAGTCTGCATCGCCATCATATCGTCATCATTGAGCTTTTGGCTCTTGCCCGTGTCATGGTTCATCCAGTCGAATACTATGTGCGCATGGTAATTCGGCTTGAACCATTTTTCACCCACTTGGAAACTCTCCTTGTCCTCTGCATCAGGCTGTCCGCTTAGCCAATGCCCCTCATCCTTGTGCAGGAAGATTTGAAGCGGTATGATGCCCCAGCGTCTTTGGCATTCCTCGCCAAATTTTTTCACGTCTGCCAGTGTCGTGTCCGGTTTGATGAGCAGTACCCCCTCACGGATTGGTGAACATCCTGCCACTTTGATGATTTTGCCGTTTTTCCCTTTTCGCTCACGTTCTTTCTCCTGCATGGCACGACCTGTCTTTTCCTTTACCATCCGTTTGATGTTGTCGTAGTGCGTTTGCAGGTCGGAGCTGCCGAAGTCCGGGTTTATCCATTGCTCGTTGCCGGCGGAGAGTTCGGGTACGATGTAGATTCTGGACTCACCGATATTGCACATGTATTCGGCAGTCCTGCGGTTATGAGCCTCACTTGATTTGGTGTTGCAAGGCTTGATATGAATGCTTGATTTTGTTGCCATACTACTATTAAAATTTGATTTGTGGATAAAATTATTTTCCGCTGTCCGCTCGTAACCGTACAGGGTTCTTAGGGGGGGTAACCCATAAGCGGAGATTACAAAGAGAGGGTCACTCTTTGCTCGGGGTTCTCAGGGGGTGAAACGCCCTGAGTGGGTTCTTAGGGCAAAGTCCTAAGTGGGTCGGGGCAAAGCCCGGCCCCTCGGGAGAGCCCACAACTACGAAAGCGGAGCGTGTAGTTATAGTGGGCTATATCAAGGGCAAGCCCTTGTCCGTGTACCACAGCCTCCGGCTTCCGCTCTCCTGCCGTCAAGGAGGGCTTCAGTCACCGTATCTGATTGGACTTGCACCAACCAGTACAAGGTCTAAATCGTCTATCAGCTTTTGCAGGAGCGGATTCTTTTCCATCATCCGTTGGAGGATTTTTTCAGCCTCTACCAAGTGGTCGGCTGTACACATCAGTTTGCCCTCCCGTATCTGGTAAATAATCCAATCGGCAATGTCGATATGGTCAGCCTTTTGCTTCGGAGTGGCATTTTTCTCGATGATGTCAGATACAATCGCCTTGCAAAAGTTCATACTTCCGGCACGTTGTTTCCATTCGGCATATCCGTCCGCATCAGGAAAAAGAAGCACGGTTCTCCCGGTTAACACACGGAGCTTTTCCTCTCTTAATTGGCTCTTGCCACCTGTCGCCAGCCATACATAGCCGGGGAATATGGATGAGCCGATTACGGCACTCTTTTCGGATTCCACCAAGACCACCACTTTGTCGGGATTGCCGCCCAGCAGATGTTCCCCGAAGAGGCACTGGGAGAGTTGCCACTTTTCCGGCAGTACCCGTTGCCTTTTCAGTATGCTGTGTATCCAGTCCACTGCCGATGTCTGTCCTCCCTTGATACGATGTCCGTCTTCGGGATTGTACTGTATCACCTTACCCGTGCGAACCTTGTTTTTGCTGTCTATCTGCCAGAAAATGACAGCCCCGTCACGGGTAGCCCCCAAACGGTATTCCTCCAGCAACCGTTTCAGCACTTCTTTTGCCTTATTGCCGTAATAGGAAGTAAGGAGCGAGAAAATGAAGCGGAAGAAGTTGCTGTGAACGCTTTTCGATTTCTCCACATAATGAGGTGGTATGTAACCTATGGCACCCGGCTGTGATACCTGTTTAGGCTTTTGTTCCACTTTTCGCCCGCCGGAAGAGAAATCATTTGTGGCACGACATTCGGGATGTTCCCGAAAGTATTGCTTGGGGGTGTAGTGATACCCGCAACTGCTTTCATGGTTGCACCTACCGACCGATGGATGCAGGGGTGTGTCCTGCTCATCCACATAATAGGCAAAGGAATGTCTGTCGCCACAACCCGGACAGGTATGCCGTGTTGCCGTTCCTTTATATCTCTGTAACGAATAGCCGCTCATTGCTTTTCTCCTTTCTTTTTCCATTGATTGTTCCCCTGTCCCGTCCTGTCCCACTGTCCCGGCTCATAGGGCATGGGACGATGGGACACCTTGGGACATTTCGGGGAATACCGATTTTTCATGGCTTGTCCTCCCCATTTTCTTGTCCGGCAAACAGTTCCGCTTGCTTTACTTCCCTGATTGTCCCGACTGTCCCGTCCTGTCCCATTGTCCCACTTGTTGTGGGTTGGGACGGTGGGACACTTGGGACAGCCATATCCTTAGCCTCCTTGCTGCGTTGGATTATCCGGCTGACGGTGGACTTGCCGCAATTCACCTGTGAGGCTATCTCCCTTACAGACTTGCCCGATTGGGATAGCTGCAAAATCATGCAGTCCCTTTGGCTCAATTCATTGTCTCCCAATTTTTTCAGATGTTCCTTTTCCGTGGAGTAGCCCCGATACACGAACTGCAAGAAGGCATCCACCTTTTCAATTTCATAGAGGATTACATTGTCCGCATCGTATGAGTATATGCCATAGCGCACTTTCAACTGCTTCACATAGCGAAGCCCACCGTCCTGTGCACTCTTGCCGATAGCAAACACGCTGTCAAAGAAGTTGTAGAGCCGTTTGCTTCCTGCAAGGTCATTAGATGTGATGGGACAATCCAAAGAGCGTTTGGGGGTATGCGCCAAGACAAGCATAGACAGGTCATACCTCTTTTTGAGATTGTTGAGTTGTATCATCAGCCGTCCGGCGGCATCGCCTTTTTCCATAGCACAGCACAGGTAGGTAAGGTTATCCACGATGAAAATCTTACAGCGGGTTTGCAACGCCATCTGCTCGATACTGCCGATAATCGCCTCTTCAAAGTCTGCTTCCAACAGCGAATTGCAGTCAAGAGATACCCGATACAGCTTTTCCGGAAAGGTGTAGAGGTATCCGTGTTCATCGGTATAGCGGAGCTGGAATTGTTTGTCGGACAGCTCGAAGTCCAGATACAGTACATTGTCAGTCCGTGCGATGCGGTCGGCTATCTGTACGGCAAGGATGGACTTGCCCACATTGGAATCGGCAAAGAGGCAGGATAGTTCCCCCTCGTACCAGAAACTGTCCCACAACGCACGGGGCGTGGGCAACAGCGATGCTTCGAGTACAGTCCTGTTGGCGGTCTTGATACTCATCACACCGATACTCTCCGGCATACCGTCCTGCACTTGGGCAGCCCTTGTAAGGTCGCCATGTATCAGGCTGATATAGTTCTTGTCCTCTTCCATGACATTTACCAGTTACGGGGATTGGGTTTGCGGCGGTGGGAAGAGGATAAGGACTCGCCCAGTTCCTCATCGGATAACGGAACGGGATTCTTCCGGGAGGATTCCAGCCACTTGTCAAGCTCGTCACGGTAGAGGCAGTAGCGTTTTCCGGGCTTGGTGGCGGGAATGCTTCCTTCCGAAAGTTTCATGTAGAGCGTACCTTTTGGAATACCCAGATACTCTGCCGCTTCGTCCACGGACATGGGGACATGGGTGTCCACTGCCTTTGCATTGTTTACACTGTGCTGCTCGGTGAGCAGGCTTCTAAGGCTCATCACCTCGTCTCGAAGTTGAGCCACAACCTCGGGGAGGTCATTGAATGTAAGAATTGTTTTTTCCATTTTTGCGCTCGTCTCTTTTGTAAGACTTGGCGCAAAGGACAGCAATGATATAACCGTGAATATCTCCACGACAGGTCATTGCAAAATAATTCCCGAATAACGATGCCCAACCGCAAATGACGGATAAAATTATTCAGGAAACATTGTAAAACAGCAGATTATGAGTTGCCGGCTGTTTGTCGTTATTATCGTGATTTCTCTAAAACAGGCTTAAATCTGCTTCTCCCGTACATAATCCGCAGGATAATGGAAATCCAGATTGCCGTTTTCGGGTTCGTCAATCGGAATAAGTGTCTTCAACGGTTCTACCTTGAAGTTCTTGATGGTCGCTATATCCGTATCAGCAAATTCATGTGGGAAAAGGGCTTTGATGAAACGGGCACGGTTGTCCCCATTATAATATTTCTTGTACATGAAACGCTCGGAGATATTCCACACGAAATGGCGGAGTGGGATATTGGTAATCTCTTTCGTCAACCGTCTTGTTATCGGCTCCGGCTTGTAAGTGTGAAGGTTCATCCAACTGTTCACCTCTTTGCAGATATGGTTCACAGTCTCTTCGTCAGCGAGACGAGGCATGTAGAAATGAATATACTCCATGACCATGCGGATACGCTCTTCCTTTTCTTGTTTTTCCCTGTCCTCATAGTCGGCACGGTTCTTCTCGTGAAGTTCCGGAGCGATGGAAAGTTTTATCGGCGGCTCTGTGCCAGCGGGGGCTTCTCCGTTTGTCGGCATCGGTTTTAGTGCCGCTGTCGGTTCAAGTGTACTTTGAGGCAGTTCTTCCCGTCCCTTTATGGTTTCGGCAAGTGTCTTTTTCTTGCCGAACTTTATTTTGTAGATTTCGTATGTATCGAAGATGACTGTCTGGAAGGAGAAATAGAGCAGCCAGCCTAAAAGGTTGCCGCATACAAAAACTATCAGCCTGACAAAGTTGTCCTGATTGAATTTCTCAGCGACAATCAGTGCCGCTATGGAAGATATTAGGAGGATGGCAAAGCCGACAAATCCTAAAATGATATATTTGTCTTTTACGGACGGTTCCATATTCTTTGTCTTATTCGGTTATTACTTGTTACTGTTCTCGCAAATTTAATAGTCTTCTTTCAATTATTACTCATTATCCTTTGTCAGTGGTTTCTTTTTCAATGTTTTTCACCAAAAGTCCGAAATCATACTCGATTATCATACTTTAAGGACTTATTGGCTACCGTCAAAAATATAGGGAGCGGTTAAAGCTCCACGCAATAACCGCTCCCTGTGAACAATTCATGGTTTGAGACCGCCTTATGCCTTCTTGCGTTTCAGGGTTATCTTATCCACGACCTCACACATCTGCCGCGCCGCCATCTTGGAATAAATCTGTGTGGTGGTAATGTTCTTGTGTCCCAGATAGGCTTGAATGACAGCCATGTCCGTACCCATTTCCACGTGCAGGCTTCCGAATGAGTGCCGTGTGCAGTGAAAGGTTATCTTCTTGGTTATCCCTGCCGCCAAGAGCCATCGTTTCAGCGGTCCTTGCAGCATCTTGTCCTTGAAACCGTCAAAGATAAGCCCCTCGCACCGTTCCCCAAGCAGCCCGTAGGCTTCATCGCTGATGGGGTTGTGTACAATCTGTTTTGTCTTCTGCATACGGGTGGTTACGAACATCTTGCCGTTAGTGTACGGTTGTATCTGTTGCCAAGTGAGTTGCTTGATGTCGCTCTTCCTCAGTCCGGTCAGGCAACCGAAAAGGAACGCCCTTTTCAAGACCTCTTCTTCGCATGGGGTTTCGGCAAGCCTTATCAGTTCCTCTTGGCTCAGATGTTCCCTCATGGTAGGAATGCTCTCGATACGGTCTAAGAAACCGTTGGGATTCTCCTTTATCTTCCTGTCACGGTAGGCGGTGTGGAGAACGGCACGGAAAGCAGACCAGTACCCTGCTGCGGAATTTATATGCAGCTTTTGGTTGGTATGTATCGACTGCGGAGCTCCAAGCAGATACTCCATGAACTTGCGGCACAAGTCCACGTCCACTTCCTCAAAGGTACATTTGCCGTTCACAAACCGCTCGAAATGTTTATAGACGTGTCGCCACTTGATATTCTTCCTGTCTGCCAATGCCTTGAAGTAGGCAAGGAAATCGCCTTTCATCTTGGCTTTGTCAAAGAAACCGTTATTCTCATTGAAGATGGCTTCGTAACGCCGGTTACGCAGTATCTCCGCTTTTTTCATCATGCGTGCGTTGAAATCACGCTCCTGCTGGTTGGCAGGTTTGGCGAAGATGTAGATCCCCAGAGCTTCACGTGTAATCACTTTCATGGTGGTGTTGTCACGGTAGCCCGGATAATAGTCCAGACACAATGAATACTGTGTCCCGTTCTTAATCTTGCGCTTGCGCAAGGTCACTGTCTTGCATTTGCTCATATGGATACTGTTTTAATTGATAATACGTTTGTGGGTGTTTCCCGAACTTTTCGATGGCAAAGAAACAACGTGAAACAACCGTGAGAAACGTCACGGACAATCATTCTGAAATAATTTTCCGGTAATGTAGGTTGTTCACGGTTACTTGTTCCTCTCTGCCATGACACGCTCCACATCGGAGCGCAAAAGCAGGTTCTTTACACCGACCTTTATCTTTTCGATGTGCTTTACCTTGACGATATGGCAGATGTTGGCGGAGGAAAGCCCGTAAATCTGCTTTACCTGTTCCACGGTATAGTAGCGTTCATCATTTACAAGGTCGGTTCTGCGTAGCTCGTCCAGATGGGATTTGGAATAATAGGTGCGCCCGTATTCTCTTTTGGTGGGTATCTTGTGACGATAGACGTATGCCCGGAGTGCGGAGGGCTTCATGCCGAACAATTCTTCCGCTTCTTCTGTCAGGAGCCAGTCGGTAATCCTACTTATATCAACTGACACACCGAAAAAATCGTCAATATGCTTCTTGCTGTAATAGTTCTTTCCTGCGATGCGGCAGATGGGGATGCGGTTGCGCTTGGCGGTGGTATAGAGCCAAGACTGCTTGACCTTATAAAGGGTCATCACCTCTTCGCCCGAATAGAAGTCCGGCACCTCATCGGTTTCCTTTTCCCTTTTTTCTTTTTTGGCAGGCAAGGAAGATGGAGCTGGCTTTCTCGATGCGGAGGTACTGCCGGGTAAAACACGATGATACGGGTTGCCCTCCAGCATCCGCTCGATGTCTGCCTTGCGGATAAATGCCATGCGGCTGCTGATACGTGAGGCTTTCAGCTTGCCGAGGGCTACAAGTTTATAAACGTACTGCCGGGAACAGCCCATGAGCGTGGCAGCTTTGGAAAAGGTGAGATACTCCTGATGCTGTATCTCCATGAGTGGTCGGGCGACTTTGAAGAGGTTGTTCTTCTGTACCGTTCTGGCTCGCTTGGCTTCCGCCTGACAAGCCTCGCTGCAATACCTTTGCATACCACTTCGGGTTACAAACGGTTTGCCGCAAAATTGGCATTTCTTGGTTGCTTTCATACCGCTTTATCGTTTACGTGTTCATTTCTTCACTCGTATATCTCTGAAATGGTGAACGGGTGTAAACGGAAGTCAACCGTTGTCGCCTTTCTGCACGATGTGATTGTCGCTGCATATCGAGGTGGTTGTTGTCGCTTATCGTAAACGGTTGTAAGCCCTTGTCAACTCCTTGCACGATGTGACAAAAAATTAGATCCGCAAATTCTCCACGTCAGAAATATGTCTCAAAAATATGTGGAAATTTGGGAAGCATCAAAAAGCAGCCGGGAAGTGTTAATTTTTAGAACAGCTTGACAATTAAATATTTACGCTTGGATGTTTCTTGTTGTTTTTGGTTGTTATGGCATTCTAAATACAAGAATAAAAATAAAATCATTATTAAATTAAATGATTGTAGTAGTTTTTACATTAATGGATTTAAGAATAAAGTAATAGATACTCCAATGATAGATTTTGAAAAATCTAGAGGAAGATTGAAGTAACATTATACTCCGGGAAGTGTTTCCGTTGATAATCACAGGGGAACTTCTGCAAGTTTAGGCTATAGGATAAAGTCAAAACATTGACAATGCTATCATTTAGTTCTGCCATTCTGAGCTTTGCGAAGAATCTGTTAACATAAAGTAGATGTAAACACTTCCTTCACTACGCTCAGGATGACAAAATGACAAGACTACCGAGCCATTGGGAATAACCCTTCTGCGCATATGTTTTTTGTGCAGGAAGGATAAGTTACGTATGGCATCAGAACTTAAAAAGTCCACTTCTTCCACACCATTCATTTCCACCACCACGGTATGGGGCGGATGGTATAAGTATGGCTGCTGCCATCGGCATACTCTTCCAGCTTCCCGTCACCCCATTTGATGAGCCCGGTCAAGTCGCCGGGAGGTGTGCATTTGTGATATACCTTCCTCGCTTTTTTATTAGCCTTAAGACTTGTTTTCACTCTTCCATTTTTCGGCATATTCATTCAGGATTCTGCGAATGCTCAGCCCTATTTTGATGTAATCTTTCTCATTAAGATTGGCTAAAGAAACTCGTATGCTCCATTCAGGTCCGTCGAATCCCCCTCCGTTCAGCACTACCAATCCGGTTTCTGTTGCCAGACGAAAGACCACATTTAGTGGATTATATGTTGATTTCAGGTAATGGACGAAATCATCGCCATAGAATTTCTTTGCCCATACCAGCATATCTATTTCCGAATAATATCCGGCACGAAGCGGGTCATCGGGTAAAATAAATCCGGTATTATCCCATAATGCTTTCAGTCTGCTATGAATCAGGTTAAGCATGGCATGACGATATTTATCCTCTTTATCAAGCAATGAGAAAGCAGCAAACAATGACATTTGCATTTGTTGTGGAAGTGACAGTCCGGCGGTGTGGTTTAGAGCAACCTGACGGCTGTCGGCCACCATGCGGTCAATGAATTTCATCTTTTCTACATCTGTAGTCAAAGAACCGTATCGTTTGGCAAGTTCACTTTTGCGTTTACGGGGTAAAGCGGCAATCAGCTTGTCGAATACATTATTTTCGTGGATGGCATTGACGGCTATGCGCCATCCCGTAGCTCCGAAATACTTCGAGAATGAATATACGCAGATGGTATTGAACGGTAAATCTGCCAACAGACTTCTAAATCCGGGAACAAAAGTTCCATAGACATCATCTGTTATTATCATCAGGTTTGGATTCCAACGATTTACTACGTCTTTGATGGCATCTACACATTCCTTGTTCAGCTCGTAGCTGGGCGGATTGCTCGGGTTAATTACAAACAGGGCTTTGTACTTCGGGTCACGCAACTTGTTGATATCCTCTACTTTGTATTGCCAGGTGTGCAAGCCGTTTTCGTCTATCGTGTCAGCGCTGATGTTCAGTACGTCATAATCGTAACGAGTCAGTTCGGGTATTTCGATGTATGGAGTAAAGGCAGGAACCATCAAAGCGATGCTGTCTCCGCGGTGCAATAGGAAGTTTTCTTCTAACGAATCGAATACATAGCACATGCCTGCCGTACCGCCTTCGGTGGCAAAAAGGTCAAAGTTGCCTTGAGGGGGACGTCCGTCACACATTTCCCGATTCAGATAGTCGCGTACAAGTATTTCCGTATACTTCAGGATACGGTCAGGCATCGGATATTGGTTGCCTGCCATACTTTCGGCCCACTCATGTACTAAGGAATCAGGATCGACTGCATGTTCCATCAACATATAATTATAAGTACGCTTCAACAGACCGATTCCCGGTTCGCCTTCATGGGTTTTCAGCCACAGCTCAAACCGTTGGGCAATACCTTCTTTCTGAGGAATACCGGCTATTCCTTCAGACATATCCATGACACGTCGAGATTCTGCAATGGCAAAAGATCCCAAAATGAAGAAGGCTTCACGAGCTTCGGTGGCAATCCAGTTGGGGTTTCCTCTGCCGGCATTCAGCATGACGTGTGCCATCTTCTTCACACTTTCATCTGCCATTTCTATCAAACGGTTCTTGAGCTCAAACGGACTGATTTTTTCCAAGTTCTTGTCCATTTTCGCTACGCTGCTCTTATCGCTTAAATATTCCATAATGTTATAAGGTTTAGATGATTACATTAATAAAATAATGACTACTCCCCAAATAATGAGAAGGGTGTTCCCCACGGCGTAGGTCACGGTATAGCCGAGCGATGGGGTCTCACTGTCTACTGCTTCCTGAATAGCTCCCAGTGCAGCAGTGGTAGTTCGCGCTCCGGCTGTGCATCCCAATGCCAGTGCAGGATGGAAGTGAAATACATATCGGGCCAATATCAGTCCTAGCAATAAAGGCAATGAAGTGGCAAGGATGCCGATAATAAAAAGCATTGGTCCTACTTCTTTCAGTCCTTGGATGAAACTGGGACCTGCAGAGATTCCTACGACGGCTATAAACATATTCAATCCTACATTATTCAATACCCATAGAGAGGATTCCGGAATTTGTCCGAATGTGGGGTGTTTACTGCGCAACCATCCGAATACCAGACCTGCAATCAGTGCTCCTCCACTTGTGCTGAGACTGATGGGAACTCCGCCTATGTGAATGGCCAAGGCGCCGATAACTCCTCCTATTAAGATGCCGATGCCGACAAATACCATATCGGTAGCATTGGTAGGCCGGTCGATATATCCTAATTGCTTAGCAGCTGTTTCTACTTCTTTCTTCAGTCCTACCAATTCTAATGTATCACCTGAATCGACCATGGTTTGGGCAAACACGGGAATATCAATACCCGCACGTTTGATGCGTCTTACACTCACTCCATGCATGAAAGGTTGCTTACGAATGAATTCAAGTTTTCGGTTGGCATACGGTTTCTTATGTATCATGACCGGCAATACCTCTACAGGGAAATCAAGCAACTGGGGATCTATCACTTCTTCGCCAATCCAATCTTCTTCTCCTATGGCAAATTCACGACGTCCACTTAATACTACTTCGTCACCTTTTTGTAATAATTGTCCCGGAAGAATTTCGTTAATAATGGTATGATTATGCCTCATTCTTTCAACAAACAGCCTTTTCCCTTGCGAAATAAAGTAAGATTCGAGTTGCTCTACCGTTTTACCGTTTCCAAACCAATCGTTTTCTATGGTATAAGCACGGAATACGACCGGTCGGCGAGCATGTTCGAAGCCGGGTTCATCGGCCTCACTCGTTCCCATTTTTGCTTCCAGTTCTTTACAGGCAGCTTTTACTTTTTCCAGTCCGCCCAACATTTTCGGACCCAAAGAAGAGAGTACCCATGCTGACCCTGCAGTTCCGTAGATATAGGTAACAGCATAGGCTACGGGAATAATATTTATCATATTGTTTTTCTGCTCTGTGCTGATGTTTAAGCCATTGATGGTGTCGTCTGCTACTCCGATAACAGCAGAAATGGTTTGTGCACCTGCCAGTAATCCGGCTGCTTCGCCTGCATTATATCCCATTATAAGTGCTAAAATCCAGGTTATAACCAAACAGCCAACGCACATTAAGACGGCAAATCCCACTTGTGGCAAGCCGTCTTTTTTTAATCCACGAAAGAATTGCGGTCCCACTTTGTAACCGATGGCAAATAAAAATAGTAGAAAGAAAACCGATTTGACCGGCTCTTCAATGGTGATGTTGAGTTGACCTACCAGTACTCCGACCAAAAGTACGCTGGTGACGATTCCCAGACTGAATTGTCCTACTTTGATTTTACCAATCCAGAATCCTGCGGCAATAGTGAGAAAAATAGCCAGTTCTGAATGTTGTCTTAATAGATGTATTACCCATTCCATATATTCTTATTTCTTTTATAATTGCAATCTACAACAGAAGGGATAAAAAGAAGTTGAGTTAAAATCATCCAAATTGTGCATAGTTCTAATATTTTTTGTTTTATTTGCACAGATAGGATGATTGAAGTATGAAAATTGAAGCGATTGTAAAATATATTGTAGTGAGCTTCTTACTGTTTGCAAACTTGAGTTGTAAAGAAAATAAAGACGAAACACTTATAGCAAAAGTAACTGACCTGACAGAAGAAGAAGAGGTTATATCGGATATAGAGTATGATGGTGACGGCAGAATAATACGTTATGGTGATACTCCGATAGTGTATGCGGGCGATAAGGTAACCATAGGAAAAATGGATTGCCTTCATTCGGGAAATAAGCTTTGCTCGGTAACTTTTAAAATGGCTAAAGGCAAGGCGATAGAAAGTCGTACACGTTGTTTGTTGAAAAGAGGTTCGGAAACATGGGACGTTTTTAAGACTTCGACTTATGAATACGGAGCTGATACATTGTGTATCAAGTCGGACTATTTTGGAGTGGAAGGAAATGATTTCTTAAAACGCGTCTGTACGAAATATATATTTGGTGATGATGGAAAACTGATGGAATCCATTACCTCACATCATGAATTAAATGACAGTACTTATGTGTGTCATAGTTATTATAATTATGATAATCATATTAATTATCGGGCAAATTTGAATATACAGGCTTATGTAATGGATAGTGATGGCTTGGATGGCTTTTTCTATTTTTTACTAAACTTGGGGGATTTCAGGGTAGATACAGTTTTGCCCAATGATATCGGACGTTGTGTAAATCATGGTGCTGAGACTTATAACGTGCATGCTAACTATAGATTGGATGATGAATCTCCGATAAAGATAGAAGTCCTGTATAATTATACAAAACTTCTGTCTCGTATCGAATTGTCTTATAAGTCATTAAAGTAGTTCATCCAATAGGATATAGATATCTTCTTCCGAAAATCCTTTTTCAATAAGGTATTTTTTGTCTTCCAAATAGAAGGTAAGGAACATGTTACGGTCTTCGCACATACTCTGTGCTTTTTGATAATAGTTGATAGCCGTTTCGATATTTCCTAATGTATAGTATAAATGTCCTGCATTCATCCAGTCTTGCATTTTGGGCTTGGTAGCCTGAAGCAGTAGATCATAATATTTACGTGCTTCTTCATATTTGCCGATAACAAATGAACACCAGCCGATAGCACGGCGTGCATTATTGGGATTTTTTTCCAGGTATTCCACTTTAAAGAAGTACCCCAAAGCCTCTTCGTATCTTTTCAAGGCTACCAGACATTGACCAATCTGTAAGGACAGGTTTAAATTGTCGGGCTGAACAATTTCTACTTTTTTGAAGTATTGCAATGCCTGTTCAGGCATGCCCAGCTTATGGTAACACAAGGCCAGATGACGGTTAGTCCATAAGGCATCCGGGGCAATGATATCAGCTTGTTTATAATAACTCAACGCTTTATCGTAATTTCCCAATTTCTGGAGGGAATAACCGGCTTTCTGCCATAACTCGGAGTTGGTTTTATTCTCTTCAAGCAGGATGCTGTATAGCTGGAATGCTTCCTCCATATAATCTTTTTGGAAGAAATAATCTGCCAACTTTTTCAGTTCTTCAGGTTGGGTTATTGCTTTTTTAAGGCTGTTATATTTCCACAGTTCAAAGCGGCTTTCGAAGATGTCTTTTTCTTCGGAACGGCGAGACCATAATTTGAAGAAGCGATATAAATCATGAATATACTGGCGACTGATATTCTCTTTTTTCAAGGTGGACTTCGTCATCTTTGTTATCTGTTCCAGCTGTTCTTGCGATACAGAGCTTTGCTCGTTCATCTGATGTATCATCAGCTCTCTTTGTGATTCAGGCATTTGTATCAAGCTGAAACAGAAAGAATATTTATCTGAATTGCAGAAGGAATCGCTATTGAGTATAATGTCCAATAAGGACATTCTCTTTTCTTCATTATCTCCAAATATGGTAACAATATCGGGAAATTGGCGGTCGAAAGGATAGAACCAATGTGACATTTGGCGGAAAAAAGGGAACTGCTTTAGTTGAGAGAATGTGCTCATATAAACATCAGCTCCCTCCATTTGTAATTCGCCCATTTCACGTAATTTGTCAGTAATGCCCGATTTGTCAATCCAGTTTTCCCATTCCGGGTTAAGATCATCGGAGTCTTCTGTTTCATCGAACCCGATTTTGTTGGCGTTCCCAATGCGCGGATTTCTCATCATTTCGGGAATGATTTCTTCCCGCATCTTCCTGTCTATTTTCTGTGTCTCGCGTGAAAGCTGCAATTGAATCTGTATGGTATGCAGGTTCTTAATAAAATCAGCATCTTCATTGAGTAGTGAGAGCTTTGCACGTGCTTCGGGATACATCATGATACGATGTTCATGGAAAAGTGCAGTTATCACTATACCTACGATAGCACGTTGGTTCACCATAGGATCAGGGTGATTATACGCTTCGAGGAGCAGCATATATTTTCGTATATCAAAAATTCTGGATTGGCTCATCGTGACGGCACTGATGAAGACGCAAAGATCATTGACCGGTACCAGAAGTGAATTGAGCAGTGTCTGGGCTTCCTGTGCTTCGGCTTCCGTCCAATATAAAGAAACCCAGGTTCTTTCGAATAACTCGTTGAGTGCTTTTTCATGACGTTCGCGTATTCCTGCCAATTCTGATTTACAGCGATTGGCATCACTGTAAATCAGAGGAGCTGTCGCTGCATCTTCCGTATAGGCTTCCAATTGCATTTGCAGTTCGGAAAGAGTATGCGGTTTAGCGTGCTCATAAGTGCGTATCAAATCATAATATAAAGCAAAAGAAGATGTACTGTTTTTCATGATATGTGTCCGTTCTGCCATTTCGTAAGCCGATCGGAATATTTTATTATACATATCCTTTTGTTTGGGATCTTTTATGCCCTTTGCGTTGTATTGCAACATCAGATCGTATGTCGTTTGCAGTGTTTCTACGTCAGTACGCAGCTGCCAGCTGGAACATTGGCTGGCCATGGCATGGATTTGTACCAATGCTTCTTTCAAACGATGATTTTCGAGTAAATTGAAAACGTATTCTATTTCATTATGCATATTAGCCATAAGTTATATTTCTATTTATGTGTAAAACAACCGGAAGCCCTTTTAAGTTCTCATTTCAGCCAAGTGGCACGTTTCCATATGTATTCCATCGGTCCGTGTGAATGATGGCTCATCCACCAGCGGCAGAATGTAAACTGCAAGATGAAGAATGCGATACCCGCCAGGCAACTGACAGTGATACCACATTGGTTGTGAAGAGCAAATCCCCAGTTATAGTATAACATAGAACCTACTATGCTTTGAGTAATATAGTTGGTAAGACTCATCTTTCCGTATGGAGTGATTTTCATTAAAAGATAATGCATATTTGTATTATAGAATGCAAAGATAACTCCCGAAACCAATACCAACATGAATGAGAAGTTAGAAAGCGAGGTGATGATAAGTGATAAAGGGGTCAATATTGATTTATTGACAATGAATGCCGGCAACATATTGCCTAATCCGTATAAAGGAAAGAATGCGATAAGTGCACCGGCAAGTATTTTATTCCATACCTTCAAGTTCTCTTTTTGGAATAGTCCGCGTCGTCCGATTAACATACCCAACAAAAACAAAGCTGCCGTTTGGAATACACGTCCGTGATCCCATGCCCAGGCAAGACTGGCTATTTGTCCTTCCCATAAATTCACCCGGACTGTTTCCAAAAACGAACCATGACTTTGTACGGCAAAGGTGGCATCCCAAAAGCTGCGGGTGGGAATGGCCGGAGTAATGAAAGACGGGTCCAGGCAGGCACGTATTACATAGTAAAGTGGCAAAGGCTGTATCAATAGCACGCAAGCGAGAAGGAATACCCATTTGTCTTTCAGACGGCAGGTGAGGGGCAGGATAAAACCTACCAGTGAATAAAGTACCAGCACTTCCGCGGTGAAGAAGCTGGCATTGATATTGCCTATTAAGAATAACAGGATGAGCCGCCAGCAGAAACGTAATCGGAAATCGTTGCCGCGCATGCGCTGATTATCGTTCTGAATAAAAAAACTAAAGCCGAAGAGAAGGGCAAATACGGCATATGCCTTTCCGCCGAACATGAAGAATAATCCATTCCAGATTGCTTTGTCCGTAAAGTTGAGCCAGTCACTCTGCGTGGTTGTATCTGGAAATGAATAGAAATTAAAATGCTCAATGGAGTGCAGAATGATGATTCCCATTACTGCCAATCCGCGTAGCACATCGGCTACATCTACACGTGCGTGTCCTTTAATTGTGCTTATTACTTTTGTTTCCATGATTTAAACATTGAGTCACAAAAGTAAGTAAAATCTTAAATAGTTGGCTATAATTAGAGGAAGTAATAAGAAAATTCTCTAATTTTGTTCCCATCTTAAACGAAGATATGGACATTTCGGAATTACAACGTATATATGCCGGACACCCGAATACTGCGGGATTGGCTGCGTTATTGGAAGATTCCTCGGTGAGGACTATTTTCCTGGGAGGCTTACATGCTTCAGCGACACCTTTATTTATTTCCTCCTTTATCAGAGAAAATAAACAGACGTTTGTTTTTATATTGGGAGATCAGGAAGAGGCAGGTTATTTTTATCATGACTTGACGCAAGTAAATGGAGAAGAGAATATTTTATTCTTTCCTTCTTCATATCGTCGTGCCATCAAATACGGGCAAAAGGATGCGGCAAATGAGATTCTTCGCACGGAAGTATTGAGCCGTTTGCAGAAAGGTGATACTTTGTGTGTTGTAACCTATCCCGATGCTCTTGCCGAAAAGGTTGTTTCACAAGAAGAACTGACTGATAAAACATTGAAGCTGAGTGTAGGTGAACATGTGGATACTGAGTTTATTGCAGAAGTGCTTACCGGCTATGGGTTTGAGCATGTGGATTATGTGTATGAGCCGGGGCAATATGCAGTAAGAGGAAGCATTATCGATGTTTTTTCTTTTGCTTCTGAATATCCTTATCGCATCGATTTCTTTGGTGACGAGGTGGACAGTATCCGCACTTTTGAAGTGGAGAATCAGCTCTCGAAGGAAAAGAAGCAAAGCATAGCCATTGTGCCGGAACTGACAAAGGCGACGGACAGGAACGGTGTTTCTTTTTTTGAGTTTATACCAAAGGATACCGTATTGGCAATGAAAGATTTCCTGTGGGTACGCGAAAGAATCCAATCCGTCAGAGATGAGGCGCTCTCTCCACAGGCTTTGGCTGCTTATGAAGGGGAGAAGACAGAATTGATGAGTTTGGAGACAAAGTTGATTGATGGTTCAGAGTTTGCAGTTCGTGCGTTAGAGTTCAAAAGAATAGAATTTGGGAATAAGCCTACGGGTACTCCGCAGGCCACTTTGCCCTTTGATACAAGTGCGCAACCGATTTTTCACAAGAACTTTGATTTGGTAAGCAGTACGTTTACCGATTATCTGGAACAGGGCTATACATTATATATATGTACGGACAGTGAAAAACAGGCTAAGCGGTTGAAAGATATTTTTGAGGAGCGGGGAGATAAAATAGCATTCACTCCGGTCAATAAGACATTGCACGAAGGATTTAGCGATAATACTCTTCGGAGCTGTTTTTTTACCGACCATCAGATATTCGACCGCTTTCATAAATATAACCTTCGGAGTGACAAGGCCCGTAGCGGCAAAGTGGCACTGACATTAAAAGAGTTGAGCCAATTTGAACCGGGAGATTATGTTGTGCACATTGACCATGGAGTAGGGAAGTTTGCCGGGCTGGTGCGTATCCCCAACGGCGATACCACGCAAGAGGTTATCAAGTTGGTTTATCAAAATGAGGATGTCGTCTTTGTGTCTATTCATTCCTTGCACAAGATTTCCAAGTATAAAGGGAAGGAAGGAGAAACTCCGCGCCTCAATAAACTGGGTACCGGTGCTTGGGAGAAAATGAAGGAACGCACCAAGACCAAGATTAAAGATATTGCCCGTGATTTGATTAAGTTATACTCTCAGCGAAAGCAGGAGAAGGGCTTCAGCTATACTCCCGACAGCTTTTTGCAGCATGAGCTGGAGGCCAGCTTTATTTATGAGGATACTCCCGACCAGCTGAAGACAACTCAGGATGTAAAGGCTGATATGGAAAGCGAACGTCCGATGGACCGTCTGGTGTGCGGGGATGTTGGTTTTGGAAAAACGGAAATAGCAGTGCGTGCTGCTTTTAAGGCTGTGACGGACAACAAACAAGTGGCGGTACTTGTACCGACTACCGTATTGGCTTATCAGCACTTTCAGACTTTCCGTGAACGATTGAAGGATTTTCCGTGTAAAGTGGATTATCTGAGTCGGGCTCGTAGTGCCAAAGACAGTTCCCGCATCGTGAAAGAATTGGGAGAAGGCAAGATTAATATTCTGATTGGTACGCATAAAATTATTGGCAAAAGCATTAAGTTCAAGGATTTGGGGCTACTGATTATAGATGAGGAGCAGAAGTTCGGAGTCAGCGTAAAAGAGAAACTTCGCCAGATAAAAGTCAATGTTGATACTCTGACCATGACGGCTACCCCTATTCCGCGTACTTTGCAGTTTTCACTGATGGGTGCGCGCGACCTTTCTGTGATACAGACTCCTCCCCCCAATCGCTACCCCATCCAGACCGAGGTGCATACATTTAATGAAGAAATTATCACTGAGGCTATCAACTTCGAGATGAGTCGTAACGGTCAGGTATTTTTTGTAAACAATAGGATACAGAACCTGGTGGAGCTGGAAGCAATGATTAAACGAAACATCCCGGACTGCCGTGTTTGCATCGGTCATGGACAGATGGAGCCGGAAAAACTTGAGAAGATTATTTTCGACTTTGTGAACTATGATTATGATGTACTGCTGGCGACTACCATTATCGAAAGTGGAATTGATATCCCCAATGCCAATACCATTATCATCAATCAGGCGCAGAATTTCGGATTGAGCGATTTGCATCAGATGCGTGGACGTGTGGGACGTAGCAATAAGAAAGCATTTTGCTATTTATTGGCTCCTCCACTCACTTCGTTGACTCCCGAAGCCAAACGTCGTCTGCAGGCCATAGAGAACTTTAGTGATTTGGGTAGTGGAATCCACATTGCCATGCAGGATCTTGATATCCGTGGAGCAGGTAATATGTTGGGTGCCGAACAGAGTGGGTTCATTGCCGATTTGGGATACGAAACTTATCAGAAGATTTTGGCTGAGGCTGTGAAAGAGCTGAAAGAGGATGAATTTGCAGACCTTTATGCTGAAGAGCTGCAAGCGGCAGGTGAGGAAAAAATAAGTGGTGAAAACTTTGTGGATGAGTGTCAGGTGGAAAGTGATTTGGAATTATTGTTTCCCAATGAATACATTCCCAGCAGCAGCGAACGTATGTTGCTTTATCGTGAGTTGGATGGCTTGGAGCTGGATAAAGATGTGTTGGCATTCAAATCCCGTTTGGAAGACCGTTTCGGGAAAGTTCCGCGCGAAGGTCAGGAACTGCTTCGCATTGTTCCCTTGCGCCGGATGGCAAAACGCTTGGGTGCAGAGAAAGTTTTCCTGAAAGCCGGACGAATGACACTGTTCTTTGTGAGTAATCCTGACAGTCCTTACTATCAGAGTGCAGCCTTTGGAAAAGTGATTGATTACATGGGAAAGAATCCCCGTTATTGCAATCTTCGTGAGCAGAATGGTAAACGCAGTATGGTGATAAAGAATGTGGAAACAGTAGAAACAGCGGTCGGCATCTTGCAGGAAATAGTAAGCCTGTAATATCGTTTTTCACCGGTATCTTTGGCTTTTCCGAATATTCTCTTTATCTTGCCGATTATTAACGTTGTAAATCATACATTTAATATGCGGCAGCTCTTTATACTGTTCAGCTTGTGCTTTAGTCTTTCGCTTACTGCGCAAGAGAAAATAACCTTGTTGTTTGTGGGAGACCTGATGCAGCATCAGGCACAAATAGAGGCTGCCCGTGTAGGGACATCCTATGATTATTCGTCTTGTTTCAAGCATGTAAAAGATGAGATAAGTGCGGCAGACTTGGCTGTTGCCAATCTGGAAGTGACATTGGGTGGCAAGCCCTATAGCGGTTATCCGGCGTTTAGTGCTCCCGATGAATATTTGTATGCTGTTAAAGAGGCCGGTTTTGATGTGTTGCTTACAGCGAATAATCATTGTCTTGACCGAAGGAAAAAAGGATTGGAACGCACCATTCTGATGCTGGACTCCTTGCATATCCCACATGCGGGCACTTATGTAAATAAGGGCAAACGGGATGAGGGCTATCCCTTGTTGATAGAAAAGAATCATTTTCGTATTGTTCTGCTCAATTATACTTATGGAACAAACGGCATTGAAGTCACTCCTCCCAATGTGGTGAACTACATTGACCGGGAACAAATTAAGAAAGATATTCTTAAGGCGCGCCGCATGATGCCCGATGTCATTATAGCGTGTATGCATTGGGGGATAGAATATCGTTCGTTGCCTGAGCGTTCGGAACGGGACTTGGCAGATTGGATGATAACTCAGGGGGTAGATCATGTGATAGGTTCTCATCCGCATGTACTTCAACCCATGGAGGTCATACAAGATAAGCATACTCCTGCCAAACATGTCGTTGTGTATTCATTGGGTAATTTTATATCAAACATGTCGAAAGAAGATACGGATGGGGGAGCTATGGTGAAATTGGAATTGCAGCGTATTTTTAGAATAACTCGTTTGATTAACTGTGAATATTCTCTAGTTTGGACTTCACGTCCCAATTTAAGTGGAAAAAAAGGATTTGAGCTTTATCCGGCTTCTTTTCTTGATAAACCGATTAAAAATGAGGAGGTTAGTGCGATGAAACGTTTTCTTATGAGAGCTAGAATATTGTTTGATACATACAATAGAGGAATAAAAGAATATTTTTTTGAATAATTTTTCGGCAAAAAGTTTGCAGATATAAAAAAAAGCCTTACCTTTGCATCGCTTTTGAAAGGAAAGCCAATACGGTGGCTGTAGTTCAGTTGGTTAGAGCGTCAGATTGTGGTTCTGAATGTCGTGGGTTCGAGTCCCATCTGCCACCCCGATAGAAGAGGAAGTTCGATAAGAATTTCCTCTTTTTTATTGTAGCAGGGGTTCAGTTTGAAAAGGGCTCTGGGGGGGGCTCAGTTTGAAAACTTGGGGGAATTAGTTAAAATGGCTA
>ULST01007452.1_pt1 | contig 37158 bp, 33 predicted proteins | sample 1956951 | NCBI WGS metagenome assembly ULST01 (sample SAMEA4835716, study PRJEB28245) | human gut metagenome | biome: gut microbiome; material: fecal sample | place: Denmark | collected 2008 | reverse complement strand
CCGATGATGAACAGGCCCCCTGCCTCGCGGACCTTGTCCGCCTCACCGCTGATCTCCTCGCGGTGCTTTTCAAGGGCCTTGGCGAACATATCGCGCGCGTCAAGAATTTCTTTGTTGTCGGTCTCGGCATAGCCGGTCGCCTCGGCGATGAGCTCATCGCTGAGACCCGCCTTGCGAAGGTCGGTCTTTGCCATGTACTCGGCGTTGCCGCCGAGCATGATATCGGTACCACGGCCGGCCATGTTCGTCGCGACCGTGACCGCACCGAGCTTACCGGCCTGCGCGACGATCTCGGCTTCCTTTTCGTGGTTCTTCGCGTTTAAGAGGTTGTGCTTGATGCCCTCGCGGGAGAGCAGGTATGAGAGCTTTTCGTTCTTCTCGATCGACACCGTACCGACCAGCACGGGTTGGCCCTTGGCATGGCAGGCCTTGACCTGCTCGATAACAGCGCGGTACTTTGCCGCCTCGGTTTTGTAGACGACGTCGGGGTCGTCGATACGGGCGATGGGGCGGTTCGTCGGGATCTCGATGATATCGAGGTTGTAGATCGTGCCGAATTCCTCTTCCTCGGTGAGCGCCGTACCGGTCATACCGGAGAGCTTGCCGTACAGGCGGAAGTAATTCTGGAACGTGATGGTCGCAAGCGTCTTGCTTTCTCGCGCGACCTCGACATGCTCCTTGGCCTCGATGGCCTGGTGCAGACCGTCGCTGTAGCGGCGGCCGAACATCAGTCGGCCGGTGAACTCGTCGACGATGACGACCTGACCGTCCTTGATGACATAGTCGATATCGCGCTTCATCGTGCCGTGGGCCTTGATGGCCTGGTTGATGTGGTGCGCGATGGTGGAGTTTTCGGGATCGGAGAGGTTTTCAAGGCCGAAGTATTCCTCGGCCTTCTTCACGCCGCGGGCGGTGAGCGTCGCGGTCTTGGCCTTTTCGTCGACGATGTAGTCGGCGTCGATGTTGACGTCTTCCTCTTCCTTGTCGTCGCTCTCGGCAATGACCTTCTTGCGGAAGCCGCGTACAAGGTTTTCCGTGCGGGAATACATCTCCGTGGACTTTTCGCCCATGCCGGAGATGATGAGCGGCGTGCGCGCCTCATCGATCAAAATGGAGTCGACCTCGTCGACGATGGCGAAGGCATGTCCGCGCTGGACGAGCTCGCTTGCGTAGATGGCCATGTTATCGCGCAGATAGTCAAAGCCCATCTCGTTGTTCGTGCCGTAGGTGATGTCTGCGGCGTAGGCCTTGCGGCGCTCTTCACTTGTGAGGTCGTGGACGATCAGGCCGACCGTGAGGCCTAAGAAGCGGTGGACTTTGCCCATCCACTCGCTGTCTCGCTTGGCGAGGTAGTCGTTCACGGTGACGATGTGGACGCCGTTGCCGGTCAGGGCGTTTAAGTACGCGGGCAGCGTTGCCACCAGCGTTTTGCCTTCACCGGTCTTCATCTCGGCGATGCGGCCCTGATGGAGCACCACGCCGCCGACGAGCTGCACGCGGTAGGGGTACAGCCCCAGCACGCGGCGGGACGCCTCGCGCACGGTGGCAAACGCCTCAGGCAGGATGTCGTCGAGCGTTTCGCCGCTTTGCAGACGCGTCTTGAACTCCGGCGTTTTGGCCTGCAGCTCCGCGTCGCTCATCGCCTTGTATTCGTCCGCCATCGCTTCGATCTTGTCGACGATGGGGTAGATGCTCTTGAGCTCACGGTCGCTGTAGGAACCGAACATTTTACTAAAGAAACCCATATTCAAAACTTCCTTTCGTGGGAGCATAATGACACGCTTACAAGTATAACATCCCTCTGCGCGATATGCAAAGGAAAATTTGCTGTATAATATGAATGGATTGTAAATAAATTCCGCCGCTGCGTCAGGCATGGCTTGCACTTTATATAGCCGCTGTGGTAAAATACAAAGCAAGATAGTACAAAGCGACGAAATGCCCTCCGACGGCGGAGGACAGAAGCATAAGGAAGAAGTTTTTTTCTCATCTAAGGAGGACATTCGCATGAAACTGCACTTTTACGGGGCCGACCGCTGCGTGACCGGCTCCTGCCACTGCCTGGAGATAAACGGTAAGAAGATCCTCGTCGACTGCGGCTTACAGCAGGGCCGCGACGAGCTCGACAACCGTTATCTCGCTTTCGCTCCCGGCAATATCGATATTCTGCTCGTCACCCACGCGCACATCGACCACACGGGCCGTATTCCGCTGCTGGTGAAAAACGGCTTCCACGGCCGCATCCTGACGACACGCCTGACAGCAGATTTGATGAAGATCATGCTGCTCGACTCCGCTCACATTCAGGAGAGCGACGCTGAGTACGAAAACCGCAAGGGCGAGCGCGCGGGCCGCGAGCATGTCGATCCGCTCTACACCGAGCAGGACGCGCTGGACGTCTTCAAGTACGTGACGACCTGCGAGTATAAAGAAAAGGTCGACCTCTGCGAGGGTGTGAGCGCGGTGTTCACCGATGCGGGCCATCTGCTCGGTTCCGCGTCCATCACGCTTGAGCTGGAAGAAAACGGCGTGCACAAGACGATCGTCTTCTCCGGCGATATCGGCAACGTCGACCAGCCCATTATCCGCGACCCGCAGCTTCTCAAAAAGGCCGACTACGTCGTGATGGAGTCGACCTACGGCGACCGCAACCACACCGAGGTCTGGAGCTATACCGACGAGCTTGCCGAGATCATCGACGAAACGCTCGGCAAGGGAGGCAATGTCGTCATCCCGTCGTTCGCTGTGGGCCGCACGCAGGAGCTTTTGTACTTTATCCGCGAGATCAAGGATCAAAAGCTCGTCAAGTCGACGCCGAACTTCCCTGTGTACATCGACTCGCCCCTTGCCAAGGCGGCGACGACTGTGTTCTGCGGCGACCTGCACGGCTATCTTGATGAGCAGGCGCTCGAGCTTGTCAAGGACGGCACGCACATGTTCACCTTCCCGAACCTTAACCTGGTCGAGTCGAGCGAGGAATCGAAGATGCTGAACATGGACACGACGCCCAAGGTCATCATTTCCGCCTCCGGTATGTGCGACGCGGGCCGTATCCGCCATCACCTCAAGCACAACCTCTGGCGCGCGAACAGCGCGGTCGTGTTCGTCGGCTTCCAGTCGCCCGGCACGCTGGGCCGCAGATTGCTCGACGGCGTTGAAAAGGTCAAGCTCTTCGGCGAGGAGATCGCCGTCAAGGCGAAAATCGTCAACTTCCAGGGCCTGTCGTCCCACGCCGATCACGATCATCTCGTCCAGTGGATCAAGGCATTCGACCCGAAGCCGACGCACGTGTTTGTTGTCCACGGCGACGAGGACGTTGCGCCCGTGTTTGCCGAAGAGCTCAATTCCCTCGGCTTCCATGCGCACGCGGCCAAGTTTACCGAGTGCTACGACCTCGCTGCGAACGAAATGGTCAGCGAGGGCTACATTTCCGAGCGCAAGCGCACGGCGCAGAAGTCCCGCGCCGACAACCTCTACGCCAAGCTCGTGGCGGCAGCGGAGTCGCTGCTTGAGTTTGCCAAGCGCTGCAAGGGCAGACCCAACAAGGACATTTCTGCGCTCACCGGCCAGATCATCAGCCTGATCGAGCGCTTCCGCGAGTAATTTGAGATACACAACAAAAGGTACTTCGCGCGATAAAAGCGCGAAGTACCTTTTCTGAGAGGAGAAGACGATGGAGCTTGCCAAAAATCAGGAGCATACCGTCACCATCGAGGGCTATGGCGAGGGCGGCATGGGCGTTGCGCGCATCGACGGGCGCGTCGTGTTCGTCCACGGCGCGCTGCGCGGCGAGAAGTGCCGCGTGCTCATCTTAAAGACGCTCAAGAGCGTCGCCTTTGCCAAAGTGCTCGAGGTGCTCGAGCCGTCGAGCGAGCGCATCACGCCGGACTGCCCGTACTTCCCGCGCTGCGGCGGCTGCACGTACCGCCACATCCGCTATGAAGAAGAGCTGCGGCTGAAAAAGCAGCGCGTGCAGGACAATTTGTCCCGCATCGGCGGCAGTGATGTGACGGTTGAGGAGATCTTAGGCGCGCAGGACACGCTGCGCTACCGCAACAAGGCGCAGTACCCTGTGTCAAAGGACGGCGCGGTCGGCTTTTACCGCGCCCGCACGCACGAGGTCATCGAGTGCGAGCGCTGCTTATTGGTCAAGCCCGTGGCCGACGCCGCGGCGGAGGCGCTGCGCGAATATATGCAGTCCTGCCGCGTCGCGGGCTATGACGAAAAGACGGGCCGCGGCCTTGTCCGCCATCTCTACGTTCGCTCGAACGCGGCGGGGGAGAGCCTTGTCTGCGTGCTCGTGAACGGAGATAAATTGCCGAAAGAAGACCGGCTTGTCACGCTCCTGCGCGATGCGTGCCCGAAGTGCACCGGCATCGTGCTGGGCACGAACACGAAAAAGGGCAACGTCATCCTTGGCGACCGCTACCGCACGCTCTGGGGGAGCGACCGGCTTGAGGATACGCTCTGCGGCAAGACGTTCCGGCTGAGTGTGCCGTCGTTTTATCAGGTCAACCGCGTACAGGCCGAGCGGCTCTACGCGAAAGCCATCGAATTTGCGGGCCTCACGGGGCAGGAGACGGTGCTCGACTTCTACTGCGGCGCGGGCACGATCACACTTGCGCTGTCGGATCACGCGAAGAAAGTCCTCGGTGCGGAGATCGTCCCCGAGGCCATCGACGACGCGCGCGAAAACGCCGCGCGCAACGGCGTTAAAAACGCGGAGTTTTTCTGCGGCGATGCGTCCGATGTGGCAAAAAAGCTCGCGCGCGAAAACCTGCGCCCCGACGTCATCACCGTCGACCCGCCGCGCAAGGGCTTGGCCGCCGACGTGGTGGAGAGCATCGCCGAGATGCAGCCGGGACGTGTCGTGTACGTCTCGTGCGACAGCGCGACCATGGCGCGCGACGTAAAGCGCTTAGCAGACCTCGGCTACACCGCCCAGCGCGCCTGCGCAGTGGACATGTTCCCGAGGGCGGATCATGTTGAGACGGTTGTTTTGCTTTCCAAGGGAGAAATCGATTCGAAGAAAGTGCGTGTGGAGTTCTCGTTGGAGGACATGGATATGTCCGGATTCCAGAAGGGCGCAACCTATGAGCAAATCAAGGCGTATGTGCTGGAGAAATTCGGGTTGAAGGTATCTTCCCTGTATATTTCCCAGATTAAGCGGAAATGTGGATTGGATGTTGGTCAAAACTATAATCTGTCGAAGAAGGAAGATGCTAAAGTGCCGCAGTGCCCGCCGGAGAAGGAAGCAGCAATTATGGAGGCATTGAAGCATTTTCAAATGACATAATTATTACACAAGGGCCTGGGTAGTTTATCCTAGGCCCTTTTTGCAGTCTTATGGCTCACTATTTCGTGAATTTAATTTGCCTTTTAGTGTGAAATCAAGTATACTGGAGATGAAAAATATCAGGAGGTGCAGGATGGCAATTAGCTATAATCGTCTTTGGAAACGATTGATCGATCACGATTTGAGTAAAACCGATATGATGCACCGTGCAAACATCAGCACCAATGTTCTGGCACGTCTGGGGAAGGGTGCGCCTGTTTCAATGGAAAGCATGGAAAAAATCTGCAAAATATTAAACTGCAATATTGGCGATGTTATGGAATTTGTTCCTGATAATGAAAACGGAGGAAAAGACGCATGATTACAGGCGCAATCAAAAATAAAGTAGATAAAATCTGGACGGACATCTGGGCTGGCGGCATTACTAATCCGCTGACAGTAATTGAGCAGCTGACCTACCTGATGTTCATTCGTTCTCTTGATGAAAAAGAACTGGAAACAGAAGAATTTGAGAACATGAGCGGCGAGAAGATGGATAAAATCTTCCCCCAGTCCCCTATCGGACAGTCTATGCGCTGGAGCAAGTTCAAGAATGACGATCCGCGTGAGATTTATGATGTCATTTCCCAGCGGGTCTTCCCTGCTATTAAAAACATGAAGCATGGCCATTTGCCCGATTTCACGGAACAGGGCGAGATGATCGAAATCGTAGATAACACCGAGAATGATGCGGAAAAAGATACTGCTTTCGCCCGGTACATGAGTGATGCCATGTTCCTGATTCCCACACCCCAGGTGTTGCAAAAAATCATTACAGGCTTGGACGACCTGTATGAGCACGATATTTCCGACTTGGATATGCAGGGGGATCTGTACGAGTATATGCTGGGGAAACTGTCCACTGCCGGTCAAAACGGGCAGTTCCGCACACCCCGGCATATCATCAAAATGATGGTAGAACTTTTACAGCCCACTCCGGAGGATACCATCTGTGATCCGGCCTGCGGAACGGCAGGCTTTCTGGTGGCTTCAGCAGAGTACATCCGCAGCCACTATGAAGATACCATGACAAATGAACAATGGGAACATTTCTCCGGCCCGATGTTTACCGGTTTTGATACAGACCGTACTATGCTGCGGCTTTCGGCCATGAACCTGATGCTCCATTCGATTACGCACCCAGAGATTGATTATCAGGACAGCGTTTCTAAGCAGAACTCAATCCGGGACAAATACACCATTTGTTTGGCGAATCCTCCCTTTAAGGGCACCATTGACGCTGAGAGCATCAATGATGATTTGAAAGCTGTTACCAACACGAAAAAGACCGAGTTGCTGTTCTTGGCGCTATTCCTGCGGATGCTGAAAAAGGGAGGCCAATGCGCCTGCATCGTGCCGGATGGCGTGCTGTTCGGTTCCTCCAAAGCGCACAAATCTATCCGCAAAGAGCTGGTAGAAAATCATCAGTTGCGGGCGGTGATCTCCATGCCCTCCGGAGTGTTCAAGCCCTATGCGGGCGTGTCCACAGCGGTGCTGGTGTTTACCAAAACCGGCGCGGGCGGCACGGAAAACGTGTGGTTTTACGACATGAAGGCCGACGGCTTTTCGCTGGATGACAAGCGCAGCGAAATCGCGGAGAACGACATTTCCGACATTATCGAGCGATTCCACAATCTTGAGAAAGAAGCTGACCGTCAGCGCACTGAGCAGAGCTTTTTTGTGCCGAAACAGGAAATTGCGGATAACGACTATGACCTTTCCATCAATAAGTACAAAAAAGTGGAGTATGTGCCAGTGGAGTATCCGTCTACAGTACAAATCATGGCAGACCTGCATGAATTAGAACTGGAGATCACCGCAGGGCTGGCGGAGTTGGAGGAGATGCTGTGATGGCAAGATTAGGGGATATTTGTGAAATATTAGATAGCAAACGGGTACCAATTACTGCAACAGAACGCCAACCTGGTCCATATCCTTATTATGGAGCAAATGGAATTCAAGATTATGTAGCCGACTATATTTTTGACGACGAATTAGTTCTATTAGCAGAGGATGGCGGAAATTTTGGTTCAAAAGACAAACCGATTGCATATCTAGTATCGGGAAAATGCTGGATAAATAATCACGCTCATGTTTTGAAACCAAAAGAAGGATTAGATGTTAATTATCTCTGTTATTCTTTGATGTTTTACGATGTGACTGGACTTGTTAATGGTGCTACTCGTCAGAAACTAACCCAAGCTGATATGAGAAAGATGGAAATCCCCTTCCCACCTCTTGACGAACAACGCAAAATTGCAGCGGTCCTGGACAAGGTAAGTGACCTGATTGCCAAACGCCGCCGACAGCTGGAGAAGCTGGATGAGATGGTAAAATCCCGATTTATCGAGATGTTTGGTGTATATCCTGCAAATCCGATGGGATGGGAAATAGGCACTATTAGAGACATTGTTACTGAGGTCCGTTATGGTTCTAGCAGACCAGCTGTTGATGGCGGGAAGTACCCGTATCTCCGTATGAATAATATTACTTATGGCGGCGAATTGGATTTATCCGATACTAAACGCATAGATATCCCGGATAATGAGTTGGATAAATGCACTGTGCGACGGGGAGATGTACTTTTTAACAGGACAAACAGTAAGGAATTGGTTGGCAAGACTTGTGTATATGATCGAGATGAAATGATGGTTTTGGCCGGGTTTGTGATCCGGATACGAGTTAAGGATTGCATTCTTCCAGAATTTCTTTCAGCCTTCCTAAACACAGACTTTTCCAAACAAATGTTACTTGGGATGTGCAAAACGGCTATTGGGCAGGCAAATATCAACGCGCAGGAACTACAAAATATTGGTCTTTACTTGCCTCCAGTTGAGTTGCAACGACGGTTTATTCAGTTCAAGAAAGAAACCGACAAATCAAAATATCGTCAAGAAAAGTGCATTGGATTTTTCCAGTGCCTTGAAAAAAGCATTAGACAGGAGTGGTTATGATGTCGAATTTTGGCTTTCTCAGAACGAAAAAAGAATATGAGTTGTTTGCCCCTGCCTGCGCGGAAGCCGAAAAAATTTATGCCTCTGCTCCTGCCATGTGCGCTGTTGGTTGCCGAAAGGCACTGGAGCTGGCGGTTAAGTGGGTCTATGCGGCAGATAAAACCATGAAGATGCCCTACAAGGATAACCTGCAATCGCTTATCCATGAACCGTCCTTCCGTTTCGCCGTGGATTCCAATACCTGGGGCAAGCTGCCTTTCATCATCAAGCTGGGTAATCTGGCAGTACATACAGAACGGAGTGTACAGTCCAGTGATGCCCTTGCATCCTTAAAAGGATTATTCGAGTTTGTCCAGTGGATCGATTATTGTTATGGTTCTGATTATCAGGAACGTGTATTTGATGAAAGTCTGATTCCTACTGAAAAAGTAGCGGTAGATACTCGGAAAATCAAAGAGCAGGAAAGCTTACTAGGTGAAAAGGAAGCAGAGATTGAGGCGCTGCGCAAACAAATTGAGCAGATGTCAGCCCAATATACTACTGAGAAAGAGAAACATCAGCAGGAGCGATCTTTCCAGCCAGAAGATTTGTCTGAGTTCCAGACGCGGAAAATTTATATTGACGTAGATTTGAAGTTCATGGGCTGGAAATTCGACGGTACCGATGCAGATGTACAGGAGGAATATCCTGTACAGGGTATGGCCGGTGTGGTGGGCCAAATGGGCTACTGCGACTATGTGCTGTTTGGCAAAGATGGCCTTCCGCTGGCGGTGATTGAGGCTAAACGCACTAGCAAAGACCCTAACATTGGGCGGAAGCAGGCAGTTCTATACGCGGATTGCTTGGAACGGAAATTTGGCCGCCGACCGATGATGTTTACTACTAACGGTTTTGAAACTTATTACTGGGACGACCAGTCTGGCCCGCAGCGCAAGGTCAGCGGCGTGTTCGGCAAGGAAGACTTACAAAAGCTGATGAACCGTCGCGCTGAACGGCAAGACTTGATGAGTATTCCTATCGATGATAAAATCACAGATCGCTACTACCAAAAAGAGGCCATACGGGCTGTTTGCGATCAGATCGAACAAGGATTTCGTAAGCATCTTCTGGTAATGGCAACTGGTACGGGAAAAACGAGGACAGCCTCCAGCCTAACCGATGTACTCAGCCGTGGCAAGTGGATTACGAATGTTCTTTTTCTGGCTGACCGCACTGCCTTGGTAAAACAGGCAAAGGATGATTTTAAGCGGTATTTGCCAGATATGTCCCTCTGCAATCTGTGTTCCAACAAGGATGACCGAAATGCCCGGATTGTGTTTTCCACTTACCCAACGATTTTGAATGCCATTGATGATACGAAATCCAGAGATGGCCGCCAGTTGTTTACTCCGGCGCATTTTGATTTAATCATTATTGATGAAAGCCACCGAAGTATTTTCAAAAAGTACCGGGCGATTTTTGAATACTTTGATGCTTTGATGGTTGGTCTTACTGCTACGCCGAAAACAGATGTAGATCGTAACACCTACGATTTCTTTGAGATGGAGCATGGTGTCCCTACTTACGCCTATGATTATGAAACAGCGGTCTACCAAGACCATGTGCTGGTACCATACTATAATTATGAGGTCAAAACAAAGTTTTTGGATGAAGGCATTACTTACGATGATCTGTCCGATGAAGACAAAGAGCGTTACGAAGATGACTTCATTGAAGATGGCATAATACCGGATTTTATCCCGTCCGCAGATCTGAACAAATTTGTATTTAACGAGAAAACGGTTGACATGGTTTTACAGGATTTGATGGAACGAGGTATCAAGGTCGCAGGTGGAGATCGGTTGGGTAAAACCATTATCTTTGCGCAGAATAAACGCCATGCTGAATTTATTCTGGAGCGGTTTAACAAACTCTACCCTCAGTATCACGGTTCATTTGCCCAGCGCGTGATTTGTGATGATAGTTATGCTCAGACCATCATAGATGATTTCAAACAGCCGGAGAAAGAGCCGCATATTGCCGTGTCCGTGGATATGATGGACACTGGTATTGATGTGCCGGAATGCGTCAATCTGGTGTTTTTCAAGAAGGTGCGCTCCAAGGCAAAGTTTTGGCAGATGATTGGACGTGGCACCCGTTTGTGTAAGGGCTTATCCTGTGTGGATCAGGTTGATGGAGTAAACCAGGATAAACGGCGCTTCTTGATTTTCGATTACTGCGGCAATTTTGAATATTTCCGGGAACACAAGGAAGGATATGAAGCCAGGGAAACAAAGACATTGTCGGAGAATATTTTCGGCAAGCAGATTAAAATTGCTATGGCTTTGCAAGAAAGCACCTTTGCAGCAGAAAACTACCAGACGTGGCGAAACGAACTTGTTGAGACCTGCCATAAACAAGTTACAGCATTGAACCCAGAGTTGATTTCCGTAAAACTACGGATGCAGTATGTGGAGAAATATAAAAAGCAGGATGCCTTTCTTTCTATCAGTGAGGGTGACAAAGGCGAGTTGCTGACACAGATCGCACCGCTTGTTCAATCGGAAGAAACTGATGAATTCGCCAAGCGTTTTGATAACTTCATGTACGGGCTGATGTTGGCACATATTGAACAGATGCCTGCTTTCAAATATGCAAAAAAGCAGTTGTGTGACACTGCTTCTCTGCTGGAGCACAAGGCGAATATTCCGCAGATTAAGGAAAAGCTGCCGCTTCTACAGGGAATTCATACCGATGTCTTTTGGGACGCCAATGATATTCTGCTGTTTGAGAAGGTGCGGAAAGAGCTTCGTGGTTTGATTCGTTTTTTGGATGAAGATGGCGGAGGGCAAAAACGTATTATTACCAAACTTACTGATCCAATTATAGATAGCCAGGAAGGAGTTCAGCTGGATATAGCGTATGACTTTGAAGACTACCGTGCCAAAGTAAACCGCTATGTCAATGAGCACGGAAATACGCTGGCTATTTACAAGCTGACCCATAATATTCCGTTGGCTACGGGCGATTATCAGGAGCTGGAACGAGTGCTAACAAGCGAGCTTGGAAGCAAAGAAGATTATAAACGGGAATTTGGTGATACACCTTTTGGACTGTTAATTCGCAAGATTGCCAAGTTGGATCACGAGGCGGCCATGCAGGCATTTTCTGCCTTTATTAACGACCAATCCTTAAATCAGAAGCAGATTTCCTTTGTAAAAAAAATCATCAATCACATAGAACTGAATGGGTATATGGAAAATGTTTCAGAACTTACAAAGCCGCCCTTTGACAAACCGGTTAGCTTTATTAAACTGTTTGATGTAAAGACTAGAACAGCCTTGATAGCAACTATAAATCAGATTCGTGAGAATGCTGTTCAGATAGTAGCATCTTAACAGCGAACCGGCACACAGATTTTCATGCAGATAAGCTGTTAAATCTGTGTGCCGATTTCATGTTCGGGTAGGAAAAATCTAACAGTCCCAGATGGGATAGATAACCTCTGCACGAACATAAAGGGGTGTCCAGAGGGGCGCAGTCCCTTTGACTCTGGGTTTCCAATAGGGGCGAGCAGCATCCCTGTTGGCACACGACTTTCCCCCGGAAAGTCTAGTGTGTTATACCTTTGTGGAGCAGATGGCAGCCGGAATTGTAGCACGCCCCGGAAAGTGCGGCTACAGTTGAGGTGTTCTGGCGGGAAAGGTTGCCCCTTGCGGGGCAGCATAAGCGACAGAAAAAGACTGGCAGACGGTGCGGATATGCACTGTCTGTCAGCCTTGTCATCTGCGGAACAAAGGTATATCAAAGCCCCCGTCAGTTGCTGCTTACCATTGTATCAGAACCACCATGGCAGCTTCCCGCGTAAGCTGTCCATCGCCTCGCCCTCCACCTTCTTTGTCCGGCTCTCGCTAAGATGGAAATGGAGCGCTGCGCCGATCAGCGGGTGCCCGATTCCATCGGTAAAACCGTAGCGGTACAGAAGATAGGTCTGTTCTCTGGCAGTCAGCTTGTCCAGCGCCGCATACAATTCTATCAGTTGCTCTTTTTGGATATAGATTTGCTCCGGCGTTTGGGTGTAAGGGTCGGCTATGGCTTCGATTCGCAGCATCTGTTCATCATCAGAGAGAACGTCATCCAGATATACTCTCTGGAAGCCAGGGCCGTTTTTCTTATCCACCATCCGTTGTTCAAACTGAGCGAGGGCTGCGCGAATGCAGTCCGTCATGGCGTTGCGGATTGCCGATGCTGCATAGGTCAGAAATTTCATGCCACGTTCGGCGTCAAACAAAGGGATCGCGTTCAGCAGGCCGATACTTCCCTCCTGCACCAAATCTTCTAAATCAATTCCAATATCATTTTCATCCATCCCCATGCTCCGGTATTGCTCCAACGCTATTTTTCGGATAAAGCTCAGATTGTTTTCCAGCAGAATGTCACGGACAGCCATATCCCCTGCTTGCGCCAGTCTGCACAGCTGCTCATTGCTCCGGGTCGGCATTTTGCTTCTCCTGCGCGTGGTCTAAGGTAGATTGGAGAAATTCCGTCAGTGCCTGACCAAACTTGTCCAACGCTTCCTTTTGCACGCCGTCCATTCCTGCTGCGCTCTGGGTAACGGCGGCGGAAATCATTTCGGGCGTAATAGTCGGAGTATGGACATCTGCCCCTTTGGTGAGTTCGGTGAACATCTGCTGGGTAATGCCCTTAGTCAAAGACTGCGTCGCTATAAAATCGTTGCCGATCTCTTTCTTCACTTCCCGCAGAGCCGCCATGAAAGTATTCTGTATCATTGTCAGGTCTGCCTGATATACAGGAACTTTCTGCCTGTTGACAGTTCTGGCAGCCTGCACCGCAGCGTCTGTTTTATTGTTCCGGCGCAGCATGGCGCTGAGGGTAGTAAGCATCTGGTTCTGCCCGGCGAAACCGGCGGCCAGCGTATCATCAAAATATTGTTCGATCATGTAGGTGACTTCTGCAAAGCGTGGGCTTTCCAAAAGGCGGTTGACGATCTCAGCATTAGTTTTCCCGGTGTACAGATTCCGCGCCGCCTGCACCGACAGGCCCAGTTCCTCAATATCAAAATTTGTCCGGTCGGGCGTGTTGACTTCCCCTAACAGGAAATCTGTGGAGACTTCAAACACTTTCGCAATGCGGAGCAAATGTTCTGTGCTGATCTTATCGGTCTTGCCGCTGACAAACCGGCTGATGGCGCTCTCGGTGCTGCTGATGCGGGTCGCCAGCTGGGCCTGGGTAATTTTATGTTCCTTCATAAGCTCCTGCATCCGCTGCCGGATATTGCCGGGCAGATAGGCTCCCTCCATGTGATGCACCTCTTTTCTGAAAACTCTCTTTATCCATTATACCTTATAAAACCAGCGTGGGCAAATGCTTTCCGCTGGTTTCGCCGCTCTGAGGTCTTGCATTTTTGCAAGATTTCAGGGCGGCATTTTTTCGTTTCTTGCACTTTTGGCGGATTTTTCGGTCTATAGGCTTTTTCCCCGTATATTCAGGCAGACGGGCAGATACCGTCAATAAATGATGGAGGGCATAGCCTATGAATTTATTTGAAACTGTAAAATCCGCTGTCACTGTCAAGCAGGCCGCTGAATACTACGGATACAAGGTCAACCGGAGCGATATGACCTGCTGCCCCTTCCACGATGACCGGCACCCTAGCATGAAGCTGAACAAAGATTATTTCTACTGCTTTGGCTGTGGAGCCACTGGCGACGTGATCGATTTTGTGGCAAGACTGTTCGGTCTGAGCAGCTATGAGGCCGCAAAGAAGCTGGCCTATGATTTCGGCATCGACCCGGACAATCCCCCGGTAGCGATGGCGCTGAAAAAGCCGTATCCGCTGGCACGGGTATTTCGCAATGATGAGATGTACTGCCAGCGGGTGCTGTGTGATTATCTGCACCTGCTGGAACGCTGGAAGGTCGAGTATGCGCCGCAATCGCCGGAGGACAATCTGGACGACCGTTTTGTGGAAGCTGGCCAGATGCTTGAATATGTGGAGTATCTTCTGGATGTTCTCATGTTTGCGGAACTGGAACAGCGTGTGAAAACGGTAGATATGTTGCTGAAGGCCGGAACCATCGCCGAACTGGAGCAGAGACTCAAACGTCTGGAAAAGGAGGTGCAGCACCATGGCGAAGAACGAGCAATTGCGTGAGGTCAACCAGCCTGTCTGGTTTGACGGCAAGAGTATCAATGAAGCCCTGTTTTGTGATGATTTTCTGAGCAGACACAAAATCATCTACACAAACGGGGCTTTTTTTACGCCCGAAGGCCGTGTGACCGATGAGCTACCCCTGCGGGGAGAGATTTTTGAAGAACTGAAATGCTGTGCGGTCAGCAATATTCCCCGCAAAATCGGCAACATTGTGGAGCTAATGAAGCTGTCGGCACTGGTGGAGGATTTTCCGCCACAGGCAGACCGGATTCATCTTTCCAACGGGACCCTTTTCCTGGATGGGAGGTTTGTGGAGGGAAAACCTGAAATTGTCCGCAACCGCATCCCTGTGGTCTACAACCCCAACGCTCCAAAGCCTGTCCTCTGGCTGAAATTTCTGGATAGCCTTCTCTACCCGGAGGACATCCCCACCTTGCAGGAATATATTGGTTACTGCCTGATTCCCAGCAATAAGGGCCAGCGGATGATGGTCATTAAGGGGAACGGCGGCGAGGGAAAGTCGCAGATCGGCGCTGTGCTGGGGGCTTTGTTCGGTTCTAACATGAAGGACGGCAGCATCGGGAAAATATCCGAGAATCGGTTTGCCCGCGCGGATTTGGAGCATATCCTCCTGTGCGTGGATGATGATATGCGGATGGAAGCCCTGCGCCAGACCAACTATGTAAAGTCCATCGTCACCGCCCAGGGCAAGATGGATTTGGAGCGCAAGGGCAAGCAGAGCTATCAGGGATGGATGTGCGCCCGACTGCTGGCTTTTTCCAACGGGGATTTACAGGCGCTGTTTGATCGGAGTGACGGATTTTACCGCCGCCAGCTGGTGTTGATCACAAAAGAAAAGTCTGCTGGCCGTGTGGATGATCCTGACCTGGCCGAAAAGATGAAGGCCGAGGTGGAAGGCATTTTGCTATGGGTTTTTGAGGGATTGCAGCGGCTGGCCGCCAACAATTTCAAGTTCACCGAGAGCCAGCGCACCAGAGAAAACCGGGAGGCAGTCAAACGGGACAACAATAATATCTTTGATTTTCTGGAATCCGACGGATATATCCGGCTGAAAGCAGAGAGTACCATCAGCTCCAAGGAACTGTATGAGATTTACCAGATGTGGTGTGAGGAAAACAATTTGACTGCGCTGAAGCGGCGCAGTTTTAGTGATGCTGTGATTGCCAATCAGTGCAAGTACAACCTGGAATATTGCAACAGGATCACTAACGCCGCCGGACGGCGGGTGTGGGGCTTTTTCGGAATTGAAGCGATTGCCAGACCACATATAAACGGGTTTTCCCATGTTTCTGAAGATACGTACGTACCAGATGGCTGGAGGGAATAAGTTTCTCCCACTTCCGTATGTATGTACGCAGTCTTTTACCCCAAACACCACTATATAAAAAATCTGCTCATCGGTAGGGTTCTATTATTAAGGGGGAAAATCAAGGTAAGTGAGAATCGGAAAGTATTTGACGGTGGAAAGAAATTATTTTGTGAAATCGTACTTCTCGCCCCGGTGAATCGGGTGCATGGAATCATGGGAAAATACACGGTTTCGAGCCAAGTTACACGGAACGGAAAAGTCGGAAAGTGCGACCTATGGACAGCACATCATACCGGCGATTCTGAACGGATTTGGTGACAAGGGAATTTTTCACGACACAGCGAAGCGGTTATGCCAGAGAGCGTACCGGCTTCCCTTTTTTATCAAGTAAATTTAGGAGGATTTTTGATTATGAAGGTACGCAACGAGATCAAGGCACAGATTGTCCGGGACGGATACACCATGCAAGAGGTAGTTGACCGACTCCATGAGGAATATAACTGGTCGGACAGTGTTTCCAACCTGTCGGCCAAGCTCCAGCGGGAATCCATCCGCTATAAGGAGGTTGTGGAGCTGGCCGATGTGCTGGGATACGACATCATCTGGCAGAAACGGAGGGGCAGAGTATGAGCAAGCCGCAGTATGCCATTCTCCGCTTTGCCAAGTACAAGGGGCCAGAGATCGGGAATATTGAAGCACACAATGAACGCACCAAAGAGAAATACGCCAGCAATCCCGATGTGGAGATCAGCAGGAGCAAGTACAATTTCCATCTAATCGAGCCGCAGCGGAAATATCGTGCGGAGGCAGAGCGGCAGATCAAAGAAGTCGGTTGCCGTACCCGGTCAGACAGTGTTCGGGTAGTGGAAACCCTGATAACTGCCACACCGGAGTTCTTTCAGGGAAAGAAGAAATCTGAGATTAGGGCCTATTTTCAAGAGGCTCTGACCTTTCTCCAGCAAAACCAAGACCCCAAAACAATCATATCCGCTGTGGTGCATATGGACGAGAAAACGCCCCATATGCACCTTTCTTTTGTCCCGTTGACTGCGGATGGCAGGCTCAGCGCCAAGGAGATCGTGGGAAATAAGAAAAGGCTGACCCAGTGGCAGGACAAGTTCTGGGAACACATGGTGCTCAAATACCCGGACCTGGAACGTGGGGAAAGTGCCAGCCAGACCGGACGTGACCACATCCCGCCCAGAGTGTTCAAAGAGATGACCCGCCTGACCAAGCAGAAAGCCAAGTTGGAAGAACTGCTGGCTGGTATTGGAGTCTTTAACGCAAAAAGCAGAGCTGCCGAGATTGCAGCTCTACTGGATAAGTATATCCCAGCGGTGGAGCAGATGCACAGCACTATGAAGAAGTATCAGGTGGCATTCACAGAAACCACCGTAGAGAACAAAAAGCTGAAACAGGAAAACGCTCAGCTGGAGCAATCCCTAGAGAAAGCAACCCAAGAAAGCACTTTGAAGCAACTGGCCGATGCCAAGCTGCGGCGGGACTATGCTGACGTCGTTGCTGTGCTGGATCGCATTCCTAAAGAAGTTTTGGATGTGTATACCCGTGGTGGCCACGGGAGAAAGGAGCGGCCTATTGAGCAAAATTTATGATAATCCGAAATATAATGCGGCGTTTGACCGCTGTATTAATGTAATGACAAAATTGATGCTGAAATACGGAAATCAAGTTTTGGAGCAGCACCAGACAGCTGCTCCTGTTTCTTTGCAGGAACAGCCAGATACGGAGCAAAACAGTTCTTTTGTGGACGCCGCTTAAAAGTTTATAATTTACACGTTGCGTAATTGTTGAGCCGATGCTATAATAATTACGCAACGTGTGTTTTTTTGTTTATGGAGATGATGCGATGGACTGTAAAACCAAAATAAAAGAACTGCGGGAAATGACAGGTATGAACCGTAAGGACTTTTGCAAATTTTTTAATATCCCTTATCGGACAGTAACAGAATGGGAATTGGATAACCGTCATGCGCCGGAATATGTTCTGCGTCTTTTGGAGTATTACATCCGTAATGAGGGATTGTTGAAATCACCGGCAGAGCAAAAACACGCCGGAGAGAGGAGTTCCAGCCATGAAAAGACGGACTAAGTGCTATATCTACACGAGAGTTTCCACTTCCATGCAGGTGGATGGATACAGTTTGGATGCCCAGAAGGACAAGCTGCGGAAGTATGCCGAGTATGAAGATATGACCATTGTTGGGGAATATTCTGATGAGGGCTTTCCCGGCAAGAATATCCAGGGACGGCTGGAATTCCAACGTATGCTGAACGACATCCAAGAGGGCAAGGACGATGTTTCGTTTGTTCTGGTGTTCAAGCTATCTCGCTTTGGCAGAAATGCGGCGGATGTACTCAATTCCTTGCAGCTGATGCAGGATTTTGGTGTCAATTTGATTTGTGTGGAAGATGGTATTGATTCTTCCAAAGATTCCGGCAAGCTGATGATCTCCGTCCTTTCTGCTGTGGCGGAAATTGAACGTGAAAACATTCGGACGCAAACCATGGCAGGCCGTGAGCAGAAAGCCCGTGAGGGAAAGTGGAACGGTGGATTTGCTCCGTATGGCTACAAATTAGTGGATGGCAAATTGGAAATTGCCGAAGATGAAGTAGAAGTGGTAAGGCTCATTTATGACAGATATATCCATACCAACGATGGAATCAACGGTGTGGCGAAGTATCTGAATGACCACGGATACAAAAAGAAAATCCGTCAGAATGGCACGATCCCCGGCTTTTCTTCCAATTTTGTGAAAGATATTCTGGACAATCCTGTTTACATGGGGAAGATCGCCTACGGTAGACGCAGAACGGAAAAGAAACTGGGAACAAGAAACGAGATGCACGTGGTCGAGCAAGACAAGTTCCCGATCTATGATGGCCAGCATGAGGCAATTATTTCAGAAGAAGATTGGAACTTGGCACAGGATAAACGGAAGACCAACGCCTTTAGGAGGGAAAAAGTAATTGACCCAGAACACGCGCATATCTTGTCCGGTATCCTGAAATGCCCCTGCTGCGGCAAAAGCCTTTACGGGAATATTGCAAAAGCACACAGCAAGGATAAGAAAACCCGCTATTACTATTACTGCAAAAATACGTTGGGTGCAACCGGACACAAATGCACCTTCCGTGTGAACATTGAACAGAAAGAGATGAACCGCATGGTTGCGGCAATCATTTCGGCTATGGTCAATGACCCGCAATTTTCAAAGGCAATCAAAGAGAAAATAGGGACATCTGTTGATACCGAGGATTTGGAAAAGCAGCTTTTTACACTCCAGGCACAGCTTCGTCAGACCTTGGGCATTAAAGTAAGACTGGAGCGTCAGATGGATACGCTGGATATTAACGATCTCTATTTCGACAGAAAAATTTTGGATTTGCAGCGGCGATATGATGAACAGTATGGTAGAATAGAAGAAATCGAGACACAGATAGATGAAGTAAAGAGCCAGATTCAGAGTATCCGTCAGGAGAAAATCTCCGGCGATAATATTTACCAACTTCTACTGGCCTTCGATGAAGTATACGGTGCTGCCACGGAAATCGAGCAAAAAGAGTTTATGAGAGCGTTCATTGAACGAATTGACCTGTATCCAGAAAAACAGAAGGATGGAAACTGGATTAGAAATCTGGTGTTCAATTTTCCGGTTCCTGTGAATGGGCAGGAAGTAACAGAACTGCCCTTGGAATCCGGGACAATGCTCGAGACGGTAGTATTGATGTCAAGAGTCAAAGAATAATAGGCGCGAAAGCCCAGTAATACTGCGGTTTTGGGCAATCGGGCAAATTTGGCATCGGGCAGTACAAACGCTTCTCGGTAACTTATCAAAGGGCAATCCGGCTCAAAAAGTGTGAGAGTTGAGTTGCCGTGATAGATGTCACTATGTTGAGTTGCCGAGTTAGATGTTGGGGAGTTGTGGCTGTGAGATAGATGTCAGAGGAGGTTTTGTATTTGTTTAGTACTTATGATATACGATCTTCTGCAAATGCCTGCAAAACATTAGTAGGACTAAGCGGAGTAGACATTTCAACTTGGGAACAATTCGTAGGGCATGAAAGCGAATACAGATATACAGATGATTTAGTGGAAGATGTAATAAAAAGATTCGGACATCTTCCGAGAACATATCTTGATTTTAATTTTGTGTATTTTCACGTGACGACGAGTGCAAACGAGTGTGAAGCCATAAAGAAATATGGAATCTTAGATTTACAGCAAGCATATCTTTGTGACGAATCAGAATTGAGAGTTTTTTTAGACCGGCACGGGATAATAATAAATATAGAGGACGCTCTATTGACATATAATGGGAAAGTCTTTGATATTTCTTATAACGCTGGCAATTGTCCCAGAACAGGTACACAGGAATATTTATGCTGGTCGATTGGAAGAAAGTTCTATTATGATTTTACGACTTGCGGGTTTTTATCGGTATGGGAAAGAAGTCCTTACGGGGGTCAGGTTCATTGTCGCCCGGAAATACTATGGGATATTGACAACCTATTAAGATTAAATTTATCTGAGGAATGGGAGCAGTCGCATTTCCCATATGAAATAGTAGCTCAAGTAAACGGTTTCGATATTGTTTTTGACGGGGACGATGATCAGAGCGATAAGGACAAAGTATTGATGTATTTAACGATGGCTTACGATACCGCTTTTGGAGAGCCATTTGAACATATCCTCCTGATGAAAAACGGTATTCAGATTTCTCCAGATCGAATAATTGAAATAAAACCTTTAACATGTTGGAGGTAAAGCAAACAAGCATCTCAGATAATAAGTCTGCGATGCTTGCTCTTTTTATGATTCTATGTCGATTGTAATGCCGGACTTGAATTCCACGGTGAAGTGGTCGTTGAAGACGGTGATTTTCTCGATGAGTTTTTTGACCAGAGCCTCATCAAACTCTGTTATGTCGGTTTCCTGCCCGGAGATGAAGTCCTGCAGCTCCTTGATGCGGTTCATGGCTTCTTCCCGGTGGTGGCTGTCGAGTTCGGATTGTTCCTTTTGGTCGCGGAGCCGGAAAATCTCATCGGCGATGGCGTCATAGTCCTGTTTGTTATTTGCCTTCTTGATGAGCTCTTTTTGTAGTTCCTCCAGTCTTGCCTGAATGCCGTCCGGCGAGAGTGTGTCAGCGTTGACCACGGCCTTGGCGATGTTCTGCTGTAAGGTTTTAAGGAAAAAGTCCCGCTCGGTGAGAATCTGATGGAAGGCCTTGACCGTGACTTCCTGCAGCAGGAGCTCGTTGACCGTCCGGTTGGTACAGTCCATTTCAGCCGAGGTCGGCTCCAAGCGACTGATGCAGCGCCAGACGATAGACTTGCAGCCGTGGTTGTTCCAGTGGACGCGCCTGTAAAGTTCGCCGCAGTCTCCGCAGAAAACCATCTGTGCAAAACAGTGATTGCAGGAGAAGCTGCGTTTCTTACCTGTCGGGCTGACGTGAACTACCCGGCGACGGACAAGCTCCGCTTGCACCTGCATGAAGAGCTCTTTCGCAATGATCGCCTCGTGGTCGCCCTCTACGTAGTATTGAGGAACGGTGCCGTTGTTCTTGATCCGCTTCTTTGTCAGGAAGTCTGTGGTGTAGGTCTTTTGCAGGAGTGCGTCACCCATGTATTTCTCATTGCGGAGAATCTTGTTGATGGTGCTGGTGTGCCATTTTGTCTTGCCAGCGCCGGTGAGGATGCCGTCAGCCATAAGTCCGTCGGCGATCTTATCCATGCTGGAGCCTTCGAGGTATTCCCGGTAGATGCGCTTTACGATTTCTGCCTGCTCCGGGTCAATGATAAGGTGCCCGTTGTCATCCTTGGTGTATCCGAGGAATCGATTGTGATTGACCTGCACCTTACCTTGCTGGTAGCGGTATTGCAGTCCCAGTTTTATGTTCTGGCTCATTGACTGGCTTTCCTGTTGGGCAAGGCTCGCCATGATCGTGATCAGCACCTCGCCCTTAGCGTCCAGCGTGTTGATGGCTTCCTTCTCGAAATAAACAGGTATGTTCTTGTCCTTCAGCTGCCGGATGTATTGAAGGCAGTCGAGAGTGTTGCGGGCAAATCGGCTGATGGACTTGGTGATGACCATGTCGATATTACCGGCCATGCACTCGTCGATCATTCGGTTGAATTCGTCACGCTTTTTTGTGTTGGTGCCGGAGATACCGTCGTCTGCAAATATGCCTGCCAGCTCCCATTCCGGATTCTTTTGAATGTACTCGGTGTAGTGAGTGACCTGAGCCTCGTAGCTTGTTTCCTGTTCTTCGGAATCCGTGCTGACGCGGCAGTAGGCTGCAACACGGAGTTTTTTCTGATCTGATTGTTTTACTGTATTTCCGACCTGCCGTCTGGCCGGAATCACCATAACATTTCCCATTAGCTTACCTCGCTTTCAATGAGGCTGTAGAGGTATTCTGCCTGCAGCCTCGGATCTTCATAGTTTTGCTCTGCCGCAGCCATGCGAAAGCCGGTAGGAGACGCTGCGGGTTTTACACTCTTTTTCCTGTTCAGCCTGCCAAGTTTCCCGGCGCGTTCAAATCGGATGGCGGCAGCTTTATCGTAGGTTTCCTGATCAATGATAGCCGGGTAAAAGTCGTCTCCGAGGTAGTGCCTGTTTTCCATCAGGCGCTTTGCCGTGCCGTGGTAGGTTTCAATGCCAGCAGCGGCAGCAGCCTTGGCCAATGCCATCCCGGAGAGGTAATTCTCATAGAGCTTTCGTATTTTATTGGCTTCATCCTCTTTAATCGTGGCGCAGCCGTTTTCAATGCTGTAGCCGTAGGGTGTATGTCCCATGTATTCACATCCTTTCTCGAAGCGTCAGACCGCATTTCAGTTCAAAGCGCACTTCATTTCTGGAGTGGACAATGATGCGGTTCACATATTCATTAAACAGGCCATCATCGAATTCCTGAAGTATTCCACCTTTTTCTGTAAAGTGCAGAAGCGCTGTGCCTGCTGTGACCTTTGTTACATCTCCGGAAACAGCGTTTTTTAAGGCGTTGATCTCATCCCGGAAACTGTCTGCCTGCGAAAGCAGCTCGTTCGTTTCTTTGTTAAAAATGATCGGGTCGATGATGCCCTGTGTCATGAGCTTTGTCAGCGTCTCGCGCTTTTCTGTGTTCTGCGCCAGTAGGGTCTGTATTTCCTGAATGCGCCGAAGCGAGTCATCAGACGAAGTGTTTTTCAATGCGTCCACATATGGTTTTAGGATGATCCTGTGCGCGTACCGTCACTGTGACGACGGCACCTATTCGATTGAGCACATTATGCCTCAGCATCTAACGCCAGTATGGCAGAAGGAGCTGGGCGATGACTATGAGCAGATACATGAGCTGTGGTTGCATCGCATGGCAAATCTTACGCTGACGGCCTACAACTCGAAATACAGCAATAGCTCTTTCACTGAGAAGAAAACCATGCAGAACGGTTTCGATGACAGTGGTATTCGCATGAATACTTGGATTGCCAAGAAGGACAAGTGGACGCTGGCGGAGCTGGAGGAGCGCAGTGATTATCTCATGGGTCGGGCTTTGTCAATCTGGGCAGCACCTGTCACAGAATACAAACCGGAAGAAAAGCAGCTTGACACTTATACGCTTGAGGATGAAGGCGAGCTGACCGGACGACTGATTGCGAAGTTTACCTTTAAGAACACTGAACAGCCGGTAACGAGCTGGGTTGAGATGTTCCAGAAGGTTATTCAGATTCTGTATGCCGAGGATAAGGCCATTATCACTAAGCTGGCCATGTCGGAGGAGGAGAACATAGCTCTCCACTTCAATACAAATCAGGATGCGTTCACGAAGTCGCTTGAGATCGGCGATGGCATCTATGTATGGACAAACACCAGCACGCAGAGTAAGCTGTCTGTCCTGAGTCGTCTCTTCAAACTGTACGATGAAGATCCGGCAGACTTGGTATTTTATCTGCGTGATGAGAACGAGGCCAACGAGGATGAGCCGGGCAGCCGTTACGAGCTCCGGAGAAAATACTGGACATACGCGCTTCCGATTATCCAGAAGGCGCACGGCGAGGATGGCTCCTTCTCCAATGTTAATCCGGCAAGAGATAACTGGATCAATGGCTTCTTTGGTATAGGTGGCTTCTATCTTTGCTGCGTAGCAAACTTTGATGCAGCGCGGGCAGAGGTCGTATTTGGCAGAGGAAATAAGCAAGAAAACAAGGCTGCATTCGATAGCCTGTACACACATAAAGCAGAAATAGAATCTGCGCTGGGCACGACGCTCCAGTGGAACCGTGGCGACGACATTAAATCGTCCAAGGTATTCATTCAGCTGAATAACGTCAGCATCGAGAATGAGACCGATTGGCTCCAGATGGCTAACTTCCACGCTGATTGGACGAAGAAATTCTACGATGTGATTGTGCCGTTTATCAAGGGATGAGGAGGTGATCTGATGAGAGTTATCAAAAATTCAGCATGGGTGTACTACCTCGCCGATACAGATCCACATTTCGATGAAACAAAAGTTGGAAAATGGATGTATTTTTTCGGAGATAGGCAGTTTGTAGAAAAAATATGTAGGGAGGCAATTGAACAGAATATCGTTGAAGAGTGTAAACACAGTAATGCAGACGATGGTGTTTCTTGCTTTTACCTGAACGATGACGATCTTGAAGGCCATAGACGCGTCATTGAATTTTTCATCAAGAATGACCTGATCCGTAAAACGAAAAAAGGCAAGCTGTACAACATATCATTCAAACATGATACGCAGACACTTGCTGGTGAGTATGGGGATGATTACCATTCCGATATCAAGCTGGAAGAATTCGTGAATCTTGAGACCGGAAAATGGATTGGGTGACATCTGCAGAAGTGGAGGTTAGTTTTTCGATGAATAATGATATAAAAGCAATCGAAACTGAGTATGATGGACACAGATTTCGCAGTCGGCTTGAAGCACGATGGGCAGTCTTTTTCAATGCTATCGGCTTGACTTATGAATATGAGATCGAAGGATTTGAAATGGATGGAACCAGATATCTACCGGACTTTTATATTCCAAGCTTGAATAGGTGGTTCGAGATCAAAGGCAAACCGTTGAGTTTGGACGAAATAAAAAAGTGCGAAGAATTCTGTCGCAGACTTGATAATGAGAATATAAAGTACTCAGTCCTTATTGGGTCGCCGAATTTATGCGCCATACGCGTCGGAGACTTTTTTGGAATACTGGAATATGTCTGGGAGTGGCCGTCCGAAAAATATCCAGACAATTTTCGCATTCAAGTTCCCAAGGAGCTTATAGAGGATGAGTACTATTCCAGATTTGTAAAGGGCTTATGGGTTGTTCCTGATAAGACAGAAGAGGAAGTTGCGGTTGCTGCGATTGCAGCAGGAAAGGCAAGATTCGAATTTGGAGAAAAACCTGATGTATAAGGATTCTAATGTTGAGGCGATGGGATTTCAGACTTGTTCCCTCAGAGCGAAGCCTTGAAGCGGTCGGCGAATCTGTGCGTTTGCATATTATAAGTAGGAGCAAGGCCTTTGACCTGTTTCCGAGAATGTACAGGGGTAAAAATCGGTGTGTTTTACGGCAAAAACACGCTTTGATAAATTCCCGCGAACGAACGCGGATTTGGCTACACACTTGACATCAATCTGGAGCAATCGAGCCATGTCGAGGCCGTCTGCCTGCTCACCAAAGAGTGAATTGCAGCGCTGACCGTTCCGGAAAACTGCTGCGGCGGGATGAATGAAGCGCTTTGATCGACGAGTTGCGGCATTTGAATCATTTCCCCCTTGCAGACGCCGGAAAAAAGCGTATAATACAATCATTCAAGAAAAAACAGGGGAGCTCGTGCAGGCGGGCTGAGAGGAAGTGCTCCAACTTCGACCCTTTCACCTGATGCGGGTAATGCCGCCGTAGGAAGTTGACCTCATGGCTTTTTACAGGAGACGCCCGTTGTGGGCGCCTCCTGTTTTTTATTCAGAAAGGAGAAACAGATATGTTTCAGAAAATGCTCGAAAACGTGAGAGGCAAGTGCCCTCTCATCCACAACATCACGAACTATGTCACGGTGAACGACTGCGCCAACATCGTGCTGGCCTGCGGCGCGTCGCCCATCATGTCGGACGACCAGAGCGAGGTCGAGGAGATCACGACGATCTGCGGTGGATTGAACATCAACATCGGCACGCTCAACAAGCGCACGATCGAGTCGATGTTCCTTGCGGGCAAGCGCGCGAACGCGCTTTCTCACCCCGTCGTGCTCGATCCCGTGGGCGCTGGCGCGTCGAAACTGAGAACGGAGACGGCGCAGAAGCTCCTTGAAGAGGTCAAATTCACCGTCATCCGCGGCAACATCTCCGAGGTCAAGACCCTTGCCTCCGGCAGCGGCACGACCAAGGGCGTGGACGCTGACGTCGCGGACAAGGTGAGCGAGGAGAATCTTGACAGCGCGGTCGCGTTCGCCAAGGCCTTTGCCGAAAAGACGGGCGCGGTCATCGCCATTACCGGCGCGATCGACATTGTGGCGGACGGCAAAAAGGCCTACTGCATCCGAAACGGCCACCCCATGATGTCCTCCATCACGGGCACGGGCTGCCAGCTCTCCGCCATGACGGCGGCGTATGTGACGGCGAACCCCGAGCATCCGCTGGAGGCTGCCGCGGCGGCGGTCTGCGCCATGGGTCTTGCCGGCGAGATCGCGCACGCGCGCCTTTCCGCGCAGGACGGCAACTCCACCTATCGCAATTACATCATCGACGCCATCTACAACATGACGCCCGAACAGCTGGAGGAAGGCGCAAAGTATGAAGTGCGATAAGAAGACGATGTTGCTCTACGCCGTCACAGACCGCGCGTGGGTCGGCAGACAGAGCTTATACGAGCAGGTCGAATGCGCGCTCAAGGGCGGCGCGACCTGTGTGCAGGTGCGCGAAAAGAAGCTCGGCGACGAGGATTTCCTCGAAGAGGCGAAGCAGATCGCGGCGCTGTGCAAGCGCTACGGCGTGCCGCTGTTCATCAACGACAATGTGGACGTCGCTATCGCCTGCGGTGCCGAGGGCGTGCACGTCGGGCAGGAGGACATGGCCGCGGCGAAGGTGCGCGAAAAGGTCGGCAACAAGATGATGATCGGCGTTTCCGTCCACTCGGTCGAAGAGGCGAAGCAGGCCGTGCGCGACGGGGCAGACTGCCTCGGCGTGGGCGCGATGTTCTCGACCTCGACAAAGACGGACGTCGACGTGCTTCCGAAGGAAACGCTCAAGGCCATCTGTGACGCGGTCGATATTCCGGTCGTGGCCATCGGCGGGCTCAACAAGAGCAACATCCTCGAGCTTTCGGGCACGGGCGTGGACGGTGTGGCGCTGGTCAGCGCCATCTTCTCGGCGGAGGACATCGAAAGCGAATGCCGCGAGCTGCGCGCGCTGTCGGAAAAAATGGTGAACGCATGAAGCTCAAGTGCGTGATCTTTGACTTTGACGGCACGCTGTTCGACTCCATGTACCTCTGGGACACGGTGGCGGAGAGCTATGTGCGCTCGCGCGGCAAAGAGCCCAAGCCCACCGTGCGCGAGGAGGTGCGCGCGCTGAGCCTCTTGCAGGCGGCGGAGCACCTGAAAAAAGAGTATGACCTTGCGGAGACGCCCGAGGAGATCATGGCGGGCATCGACCGCATCATCGAGCATTTTTACCGCGACGAGGTGCAGCCAAAGCCGGGCGTTGTCCCGTTTTTGAAAGAGCTGCGCGCAAAGGGCGTCGACGTCTGCATCGCGACGGCGACAGACCGCTATCTCATCGAAGCGGCGCTGCGCCGCTGCGGCGTTGAGGCCCTCTTCGACGCGATCTTCACATGCAGCGAGGTCGGGCACGGCAAGGACGAGCCCGTCATCTTCCGCCGCGCGATGGAGCATTTTGGCGCGCAGCGCGGCAGCACCGTGGTCTTCGAGGACGCCATCCACGCCATTGAGACTGCGAAAAAAGACGGCTTTACCGTCGCGGCGGTCTTCGACGAGAGCGAAAAGCGCCAGGACGAGGTCAGAGCGCTGGCGGACTGCTATATCACGAGCTTTGAGCAATTGGAGCAATTCTGGGCAATGACCGCGGCGGACTAAAGCCGCGGCTTTGGGCGGCAGACCGGGGGCACCACTCTCTGTCGCATAACAAAAGAGATGCATTTTGAATCGAAAGGACGAAAAACGATGAAAACAGCATTATCCATCGCGGGAAGCGATTCCTGCGGAGGCGCCGGTATTCAGGCAGACATCAAAACGATGACGATGAACGGTGTTTATGCCATGACCGCGATCACCGCGCTCACGGCACAGAACACGACCGGCGTGAGGGCAATTCAGGAGGCAACGCCTGCATTCTTAAAAGAGCAGCTGGACGCGGTATTTGAAGATATCTTCCCCGACGCGGTCAAGATCGGTATGGTTTCGTCCTCCAATCTGATCCGCGTGATCGCGGAGCGGCTGCGCCACTACGGGGCAAAGAACATCGTGGTCGACCCCGTGATGGTCGCGACGAGCGGCTCGAGCCTGATGAAGACCGACGCGGTGCAGACGCTCATCGACGAGCTTCTGCCGCTCTCGACCGTCATCACGCCGAACATTCCCGAGGGTGAGATCCTCTCCAGTGAGAAGATCGAGAGCAAGGACGACATGGAGCGCGCCGCCAAGCGCATCGGCGACACCTACGGCTGCGCCGTGCTCTTAAAGGGAGGTCACCGCGTGAACGACGCCAACGACCTGCTCTACGCAGGCGGCGAGATGCAGTGGTTCGAGGGCAAGCGCATCGACAATCCCAACACTCACGGCACGGGCTGCACGCTCTCGAGCGCCATCGCGTCGAACCTCGCCAAGGGCTACTCGCTCAGCGAGTCCGTCGCGCGGGCGAAGGAGTACATCTCCGGTGCGCTGTCGGCAATGCTGGACCTCGGCAAGGGGGCGGGGCCCATGCAGCACAATTTTGACCTGCGGGGCGAGTTTGCAAAGGAGAATACCAAGTGAAAACATCTGAAAGACTGCTGAACGCCAGCAAAACGATCTGGGACGCCTACAACGAGCACCCCTTTGTGCTCGGCATCCAGAACGGCACGCTGGAGCGTGATAAGTTCCGCTACTACATCATGCAGGACTTTCTGTATCTCAAGGACTATGCCAAGACCTACGCCGTGGGCGTCGCCAAGGCGAAAAGCGTCGAGACGGCGAACCTCTTCGCCAAGTACATCAACGTGATGAACGGCGAGCTGGACGTGCACAAGGGTTACATGGGTAAGTTTGCAGTGACGCAGGAGGAGATCGGCGCGATGAAGCCCTCGCTCGATAATCTCTCCTACACGTCGTACATGATCCGTGTCGCCTATGATGAGAGCGAGGTCGAGGTTTTGGCGGCGGTGCTCTCGTGCGCTTACAGCTACGAGGTCATCGCCAAGAAGATCGTTGCGAACCGCCCCGAGTCGGTCGACGACCCGTTCTATGGCGACTGGATCCGCGGCTACGCCTCAGACGGGTACGCCGCGGGCAATGTTATCCTGATCGAAACGCTCGACCGCCTGTCCGCGCACTATACGGAAGAGCAGCTCCGGCATTTGGAGGACATTTTCATCGTCTGCTCGCGCTACGAGATGGCTTTCTGGCAGATGGCATGGGAGATGAGACAGTGAGCGAGAAAAAACGCTGCGTGATCGTCGGCGGCGCGGACATCGGCGACTATGCGCGCGTAAAGCAGTACTTGAGGGAAGATGATGCCGTCGTCTTCTGCGACAGCGGCCTCAAGCACATGGAGGCGCTGGGGGTGAAGCCCGCGCTGATCGTCGGCGACTTTGACTCGCACTGCAATCCGCACCTCGATGTAGAGACCATCGTGCTCCCGTGTGAAAAGGACGACACCGACACGGTGTTTGCCGTCAAGACGATGGTGCAGCGCGGGTATGACGACTTTTTGCTCATCGGCGTCATCGGCGCGCGGCTCGACCACACGCTCGGAAACGTGTCGATCCTGCTCTACCTCGATTCGCTCGGCAAAAAGGCGGAGATCGTGGACGACTATTCGGAGATGCAGATCGTCTCGAAGGACGAAGTCTCCATCGAGGATAAGTACCCGTTTTTCTCGCTGCTCAATATCACGGGCTGTGCGAGGGGGATTACGATCCGCGATGCGAAGTACCCGCTCGACGGCGCGGAGATCACGTGCGAATACCAGTACGGCGTGAGCAACGAGGTCCTGCCCGGAAAGACCGCGAAAATCTCCGTGCGGGATGGAAAGCTCCTGCTTATCAAAATTTGCAGACAGTAAGTGAAACGAAAAAAGCAGCAGACCGACGGCCTGCTGCTTTTTGCTGCGTTTGGATCGTTATTTCGCGCTGGGAGAGGCGACAAGAAACAGCGTGTCGCTGCCACCCTCGCTTTCAGGGAACGCGCCGTACATCGTGAAGTTGTACATCAGGCGCTCGGCGGGATAGATGCCGTAGCCGTCCTGATTGTGGTCGGTGGTGTCGTAGGAGTCGGCGACGAGGAAGACGTCGTCGTTCTCATTTTCCGTGCCCATCGTATCGTAGCCGATGATGGTCTGCCAGTGGCCGCCCCAGTCGTTCCAGCAGATCATAACGGGCTTGCCTTCGCTCAGCCAGCCCTGAATATCGTCGAGCCAGATGCCGTCGGGATAGTCGTTGGAGGATATTATATCAAAACCGCCTACGCCGTTGAAAATGTCAATGGCCTGGTTGAGTGTGGTGCCGGGATAGCCCTCAAGCTCCGTGCCGTCGAGCGAGTGGCGCAGCGCCGCGAGGGACTCTTCGTTCCAGTCGCCGAGCGCATCGTACCAGTCGAGTACCATCAGCGCCGCCGTCACGCCGCAGGACCATTCGCTGGTCTGCTGCATGGTCCTGAAGTGGGTCAGCACGGTCAGCGTGTCCGTGGACTCCATGTTGTAGACGTCGGGGTGGGCGAAGTAGGGCGAGTTTTCATGGTCGCCGCTGCGTTCCACGGAGTCCGCGCCGTCCTCAGGGGACAGGTCGACAGCGTAGGGGATCTTCATTTCGTCGGTAAAGTTTTCGGCAGTCTCCGCTGCCTTGCTGTTCTCGGCGTTATCAGCCGGTGTGTCATTGTTGGCGCAGCCGGACAGAAGGCCCAGCACAAGCGCGAGGGTGAGCGCCAGAGTGACAGTTTTTTTCATTGCAAATCTCCTTTTTTGTTTCGGGGCGGAGCCCCTTTTTCCGATTTTCCGCAAAGACCGCGGAATGGTTGCATTATACGGAAAATATATGCCTTGCACAATGCACAATTATTCCGTAATTTGGGGATACGCAGGGCGGATAATCGTACGATATGTGAATTTTTACCGCGTTTTGGCCCTGCGCGGGATATGTAAAATTTTTGTGCGTCGCATTCTGTGCTTTGCAAATGTCAAACTTTGTGATATACTAAAAAATGTCCAAAAGAGGACAAATGAAGAGATTTTTGTCGGGCCGGATTATCGGCCTTTTATTTTGACAGAAGGTATTTTTGATTTTATGATAGATCAGTATTTCTTGGTTTTAACGACGATCGACCTCTTCGTGCTGACGTTCATGTGCATCCTCACAAAGCTGAGCGAAACGCTCAACGGAAAGCAGAAGCGCGGCTTTTTCCTCGCCTTTGCGCTCATCGGCGTGATCTCGATCCTCGAGGTCATCACGATTCTGGTTGACGGTGCGCCGGTGCATCTGCGCTGTCTGAATATTTTGTCGAACTACCTCGGTTTCGGCCTGTCGCCCGCGGTGTCGGCGTGCCTTGTGTACGCGCTGGATAAGAAGACGGTCATCAGCCGCAAATTCAAAGCGGCGGTGGGCTGCGAGGTCGTATATCTGCTCCTCCTCACCGCGCTGCTCCCAAGCGGGATGGTGTTTTCCGTCAGCGAGGATAATGTCTATGCGCGCGGACCGTATTTTGCGTTCTATATCGTGATGTATCTCGCCGCGCTCGCCTACCTTGCCGTGTCCACGATCGTTACGGCGTGGGAGTTTCAGAATCGCAGCCGCGTACTGCTCTATCCGCTCATCGTCTTTCTGGCGGCGGAGACGATCATCCAGATCGCGCTGCCGCAGCTGCACGTGACATGGCTGTGCGTCACGCTGCTTTCGGTGCTGTATTTCATCTATTGCAGCGAGATGTGGAACCAGCTCGACGCGCTCACGGGCCTTTTGAATCAGAACAGCTATCTCAATCGCACGGCGGAGATACGCCGCAGCGGCGAGGTGCTCGTCGTCTTCGACGTGGACGACTTCAAGCAGGTCAACGACCGCTACGGCCACGTGAAAGGCGATATCTGCCTTGCCGAGATCGCCGCGTGCATCAAGAAGGCCTATGCGCGCCACGGTTACTGCTACCGCATGGGCGGCGATGAATTCTGCGTGCTGCTGCGCGACGGCGACAGGGAACACGCCTGTGCACGGGACTTTGTGCGTCGGCTGGACGAGCGGCGCAAGGAACTCGACTTCCTGCCGACGGTGTCGTTCGGCTCGGCAGAGATTTCAAGCGAGAACGTCGTCACGGTCAAGGACCGCGCCGACCACAACATGTACCGCTACAAAAGAGAGCACAAAGCCCACCGTATGTCAGGGGACGCGGGCGAGGAGTAATCGAGAGGAGGCCGGCCCATGGGACAGACGGAATGGAGCACGCTGGTCGAAAGCATCTGCGCAGAGCGCGGACTGTCCGTCGTACTTTCGTGGGACATGCCGCAGGGATACGAGACGGCCAACGGCACGTTTGATCCGGTGGCAAAAACGCTTTTTCTCAATCCGGCCGTGCTGCAAAGTGCGCCGGAGTACGAGGCGATGTTCTATCTTGTCCACGAGCTGCGGCACGCGGAGCAGTACCAGCATCCCGAGCGCTTCGACGCGATGATCCGCGTAAGCCTTCCCTACGTGGTGCTCTATGATGGAACGTGCTTCCGCCTGCGCGGCGAAACCTGGCAGGAGTGCCGCTTGGACGGCGGAGAAGAGAGGTTTCGCGACGCTTATCTGGGCTTTCCTTACGAGGTGGACGCCAATGAATTCGCGGCGCAGCGGGTGAAAGCCTTTTGCGGCGATTCGCCCGCGCTGCGACAGCTGCGGGACTGCTGGCGGCCGAAAAGGATTTGGTCGAACGAAGACTACCGGCGGCTTTTTCGCGAGATCGACGAGAGAATAGAAAACAGTGCGCGTTGAGCAAGGCAAGCGCTCAGCGGCGCGCGGAGGATACAGGAGAAGACAGCAATGAAAAATTTGAAGGTACTGATGCTCAACGGCAGCCCGCACGCAAACGGCAACACCACCGTCGCACTGCGTGAGATGGAGGAGATCTTCAAGGCAAGCGGCGTGGAGGTCGAGACCGTGCTCATCGGCAATCAGGCCGTGCGCGGCTGCACGGCCTGCGGAGCCTGTGGCAAGCTCGGCAAGTGCGTCTTTGACGACGTGGTCAACGAGCTCAAGCCAAAATTCGAGGAGGCGGACGGCCTCGTCGTGGCGAGCCCCGTCTATTACGCATCCGCGAACGCGACGCTTGTCGCGTGCCTCGACCGTCTTTTCTATATCTCGTCGTTCGATAAGACGATGAAGGTCGGCGCGAGCGTCGTCTGCGCGCGCCGCGGCGGCTGCTCGGCGACGTTCGATGAGCTCAACAAGTATTTCACCATCTCCGGCATGCCGGTCGCGTCCAGCCAGTACTGGAACAGCATCCACGGCCGCGCACCGGGCGAGGCGGAGCAGGACGGAGAGGGCCGGCAGACGATGCGCACGCTCGCGCGCAACATGACGTTTTTGATGAAGAGTATCGCGCTCGGCAAGGAGCAGTTCGGCCTGCCTGAAAAGGAAGAGCGGATCGCCACGCACTTCATCCGCTGAGGGAAAGTGCATGGAGCTGTTCGTCAAGCACTTTTCCGAGCTCACGGCGCAAGAGCTCTATGAAATTTACAAGCTGCGCGTGTCGGTCTTCGTCGTGGAGCAGAAATGCTGCTATCAGGAGGTCGACGACGCGGACAAGGACGCCTATCACGTTTGGCTGCGGGACGAGGACGGTATTGAGGCCTACGCGCGCGTTCTGCCGCGCGGCGCAACGTTCCCTGAGGTTTCTATCGGCCGCGTGATCGCCGTGAAGCGGCGCTGCGGTCTGGGGAAGCAAATCGTTGCCGCGGCCATCGACACGGCGAAAGAGAAGCTGCGCGCCGATAAGATCACGATCGAAGCGCAGACGTATGTGAAGAAACTGTACGAGGACTTCGGCTTCTACCAGACGTCGGAAGAATTCTTGGAAGACGGCATCCCGCACGTGCAGATGCAGCTCGACCTGACAAAATAAGAAAATCGCCCTTCCAAATGGAAGGGCGATTTTTCGTTGCGTTTTACTTGCGGGAGAAGGGCGCGACGGCGCGCTCCTTCGCTTCGCGGTGCGCGATGGGAGCCATCGTGCGGTGCGGCTTCGGCGTGCGCAGGTTGCGGCGGTTGATGAACTTGGGTGCGACCTGCGGGAACAGCGCGAGAGAGAGCACGTCCTCCTCGCTCTTGGCGAGGTCCTTGTACTCCTCGCGGTACTTGGGAAGCTCGGGCTCCAGAAGGTCGGCGGGGCGGCAGGTGATGACGTCCTCGGGCTTGATGCCCGCCTTGGCACGGACCTCTTCGTTGACCGTTCCGGGCAGCTTGCCGTATTCGCCGCGCAGCATGGCCTTGGACTCCTTGGGGACCATCTTGTAGCGCTCGCCGGTGATGATGTTCAGCACAGCCTGCGTGCCGACGATCTGGCTGGACGGCGTGACCAGCGGGGGATAGCCGAAGTCCTCGCGCACGCGCGGGATCTCAGCGAGCACGTCGTAATACTTGTCCTCCTTGCCCGCCTGCTTGAGCTGGGAGATGAGGTTCGAGAGCATACCGCCGGGGACCTGATAGAGGAGCGTGTTCGTGTCGACATTCAGCACCTTCGGGTCGAGCGCGCCGCTCGCCTTGAGTTCATCCGCGACCTTGCGGAAGTGGACGGCGGCCTCGCTCATCTTGTTCAGGTCGAGGCCCGTGTCGCGCGGCGTGCCCTTGAGCGTGGCGACGAGGGACTCCGTCGCGGGCTGGGACGTGCCGTTGGCGAGCGGGGAGAGCGCGGTATCGACAATGTCGACGCCCGCCATCGCGGCCATCAGGTTGACCATGTCACCCGTGCCGCTGGTGTTGTGCGTGTGCAGGTGGATTGGGATGCTGACGGTCTCCTTGAGGCGCTTGACAAGGGAGTAGGCATCCATCGGCAGCAGCAGGTTCGCCATGTCCTTGATGCAGAGAGCGTCCGCGCCCATCTGCTCGAGCTCCTTAGCGAGCTTCACGAAATAATCCTCATTGTGGATGGGGGAGATGGTGTAGGAGAGAGTGGCCTCGACCTGACCGCCGTATTTCTTCGTGGACTTGATGGCCTGCTCTAAGTTACGCACATCGTTGAGCGCGTCGAAGATGCGGATGATGTCGATGCCGTTATCAATGGACTTGCCGCAGAACTCGTCGACGACGTCGTCAGCATAGTGCTTGTATCCTAAGATGTTCTGGCCGCGGAAGAGCATCTGGAGCTTCGTGTGCGGCAGGTGGGCGCGCAGCTGGCGCAGCCGCTCCCACGGATCCTCATCCAGAAAACGCAGGCAGGCGTCGAACGTGGCGCCGCCCCAGCACTCGAGAGAGTAGTAGCCGATCGAGTCGAGAATTTCGCAGGCGGGGAGCATCTGTTCGAGCGTCATGCGCGTGGCAGCCTGCGACTGGTGCGCGTCGCGCAGGATGGTGTCGGTGATGAGAAGGGGCTTGTTCGATAAGAATTCCATAGCGGTATGAGGATCCTTTCTTATAATGTAATTTCCAGTTTAGCACAGCAGCGTGGGAATGGCAAGGGAACTTTTGTCAATGATTTCATATTTTTATCGAACGATTCAGAAATAATGATACATTGAATGAAAAATGTCTGAATGCGAGTCAAAGAATGCTTGACGGCCATGCGGCGATATGATATACTACCCCTTACTTTGAGGGAGTAGATGGCGTCAACTGCTTTAGATGGCGTGGCAAGTCAACAGACTGACCGCTTTTGCGGTCTGGCTTGTCTTAAACAACGAGACTCAAGTATGGCTTCGCTGTACCTGTGTCTCTTTTCTTATGCTCAGGTGCGGTACCGCGCCTGATTTTTTGTTGTTTGGAGGATCTTACCATGACATTTTTCGAGCTGTTCCTCATCGGCATCGGGCTTTCGATGGACGCCTTCGCCGTGTCGATCTGCAAGGGCCTTTCCATGCAGAAGATCGACAAAAAGTATACGCTCTGCATCGGCCTCTTTTTCGGCGGCTTCCAGGCGCTGATGCCGCTGACGGGCTACCTTCTCGGCAGCCAGTTTTCAGGGTATATCGAGCGCTTCGACCACTGGATCGCCTTCGTCCTGCTCGCGCTGATCGGCTTTAACATGATCAAGGAGAGCCGCGAAGAGGAGGAAGAAGAGGAAAAGCCCTACACGGGCGTCAACTTCAAGGAGCTGCTGATTCTCGCCGTCGCCACGAGCATCGACGCGCTGGCCGTCGGCGTGACGTTTGCTTTTTTACAGGTGAATATTGTGCCTGCCATCACGATCATCGGCTGCACGACGTTTGTGATCTCGATTGCGGGTGTGTACGTCGGCAATGTGTTCGGCTCGCGCTATAAGAGCCGCGCCGAGCTCACCGGCGGCGTGATCCTTATTTTGATCGGGCTCAAGATCTTGCTTGAACATTTGGGTGTGATCGCGTTTTAATAAAACGTGAAATAATCTCCCGCGCGGCGCGGGAGTGCGCAAAAGGGGGGCTGTTCTCTTTCCTCGGAAAGAGAACAGCCCCCCTTACACCCCCCAAGAGAAAGGGACGAGGGGCCTTCCCCCTCGATCCCGCTCATTGCCGGTCTGTAGCTTGAAGAGCTGCAATGCTTGCCGAATCGGGTGCGGTGTACATGGCTTCGCCATGAATCCCTGCGATTTGGCACCACTATTAACCGCGCCTTACTACCGTGAGGCGCGAGTGACGGCAGCACGGCGACAGGCTGCATGCGGGCGCGGTGTTGCTGTGCTCGCCGCGTAACAAAAAACGACCGCGGTGGGGTAGCTGTCCATAAAACAGGTTTTGAGAAACAAATACTATGGCAGTTGCCGGACAAGGGTTGCTGACAAAAGGGGTATGTGTCATTAAGGCACATGCCCCTTTGCTTTTGCAGTTGCCTTTGTTGATGGTAGATGGATAGGATGGATTTTGTACGATTTAAGGTCGATAATCCGGAATTAGCTTCCCTGTGAGCAACGCAAAAATCATGGGCAATGATGCGTCCATGCCCTTGCACAAGTACAGCTCATAGGTCAGTTAAATGCCGATTTCCAACCTGTTTCATAAGGGTACTTCTGA
>ULST01023321.1_pt1 | contig 41835 bp, 40 predicted proteins | sample 1956951 | NCBI WGS metagenome assembly ULST01 (sample SAMEA4835716, study PRJEB28245) | human gut metagenome | biome: gut microbiome; material: fecal sample | place: Denmark | collected 2008 | reverse complement strand
TGAACTACAACATCAGATCCCAGGACTATCGCGCAGGTCTTGCAAACGTATGTCAGCTCACCGGTCTGATGGGGCGTTGGCAGAAAGTACACAGCTATCCGGATATTATCTGTGACACGGGACATAATGTTGATGGAATCGAATATATCCATGTACAGCTCAATGCCATTCACAAAACCTTCGATCAGGAGATCCATATTGTATTCGGCATGGTCAATGACAAAGACATCCGGGGGGTTCTGCGAGCATTGCCGAAATATGCCACCTATTATTTTACCAAAGCAAGCGTTAAACGCGCGCTTCCGGAAAATGAACTACTGGCATTGGCAGAAGAAGCCGGATTGAAAGGTACCACCTACCCCACTGTTGTAGAAGCTGTACAGGCGGCAAAAAAGAACTGCCCCCCCAAAGATCTGATCTTTGTAGGAGGCAGCAGTTTCATTGTCGCAGATTTGTTAGCGAACCGCGATACACTCAATCTCTACTAACGCATCCTTTGGCAGAGCTTTTACGGCAACCGCCGAACGTGCCGGAAAGGCTCCGTCAAAATACGTGGCATACACACCGTTCATCCCTGCAAACAGGGACATATCCTGAAGAAAGACAGTGGTTTTGGCAATGTTTCCCATTGTCAATCCTGCTTCTTCAAGAATGTGTTTGATATTCTCCAACGACTGGCGAGCCTGTCCTTCTATCCCTTCAGCCATCTGTCCCGTAGCGGCATCAATAGGCAACTGACCGGACACAAATACCATACCATTGGCTTCTATCGCCTGACTATAAGGGCCGATAGCCCCCGGAGCTTTCTCACTGCAAATTACTTTTTTCATATATATTTCTTTTTTCTGTTTACCGAATTTCAAAGATAAAAATAAATTTCGAGTAAGATTGACAAATCTGTTTCTTTTTATTATCTTAGCAGCTGATGAGCAAGCATAATTACGACATATTCATAAGTTACCGTAAAAGATGTTCGGGCGACAAGCCTGAAATGCTACAACTGATGCTGGAAGAATCCGGATTCCGCAAAAGGGTGAGCTTTGATAAAGACAATTTAAACGGTCGGTTTGATGTTGAGTTGATTCGCCGTATTGATGAGTGCAAAGACTTCATTATGTTTATGGTGCCGGAGACGTTTACAACGATCCGCCCGCTCAATGAAGAAGCGGTCGAGACAGGCGAAAAAGCAACATGGGACATGGAAGAAGTGGCTTTCTACGAACGGATGGCATCCTTGACCTATGAAGAGTTTGAAACGGAAATTAAGCAGATCAGCCATACCGGAGAAATCGATTTTGTCCGGATAGAATTAGGCCGTGCGTTACACCGCCGGAGTAGAAACCCCAAACAGATAAATATCATTCCGATTGCTCCGCAGGAAAGTGAAAGCTATGATTTCGCCACCCTGCAACTACCACCGGACATTAGCGGATTAAAAGATTTTCAAGCTGTATTTTACAGTAACTCACGAGTAGCCCGATTCAAAGATATAAAGGGTGACCTCCTGAAACAAATGTTATCAAAACCTTCTTATGTATCTGCCAAATGGCTTGTGATGACTTTCATTGCTCTATCATTAATAGTAGTAGGAAGCAAAACTTATACTTCCATCCAAAGAACGGCAGAACAAAAACTGGAATTCAAGGATTGCCGCACTTATGACGATTATAGTAGTTTCATAAAGAAACACCCGGACAGTTCTTTGAAATCTACATGCGACTCCATCCTGCATGAATTCAATGCACTCCGGAATGACGGACGCGCTTCCGTAAACAACACCGGAAACAGGGATATAAAAGACAGAGAGAAAGAATGGGTAGACGTAAAATGGAATCCCACAATCACACTGCCCCAGCTCCGCTCCCTGGTGGACATGATGAATAATATGCTGCTGATTCCGGCCAAAAACAAAGAATTCATCATGGGGAAAACTATGGGAAAAGGATATGACTCACCGCAGCACACCGTTGTATTAAGTTCCGATTATTATATGTGTAAATACGAAGTAACACGTTCGTTGTGGTATGCCATTATGAATGACTCCATTGTTACGGAAGAAGGCATGCTGCCTATGACACATATAACGTGGAATGATGCAGAGGCCTTCACCAAGAAACTGAACAAGCTCACCGGTTTACCTTTTTCCCTCCCTACGGAGGCGCAATGGGAGTATGCAGCCGCCGGAGGCGAAAGCTATCCTTATGCCGGTTCAGACAACATTCGTGATGTAGCCTACTATGCCTCCAATGCCAATGAACGCCTGCATCCCGTTGGCGAGAAACGCGAAAACGGATTCGATTTATACGACATGTCAGGCAACGCCGCCGAATGGTGTACAGACTGGATGAGCCGGTATGAAAATACACGGGTCACAGATCCCCAAGGTCCGGCAGAGAATCCCGGACACCATAAAAAGATAGTGAGAGGAGGCAGCTACCTGGCCAACGAACGTGATATGGACATTCGCCATCGTAGCGTACAGACTTACGATACATCAGAACCACATATCGGATTTCGTGTGGTACTTAATCCTATTCAATAACACTATGAATGCAGAATAAAAATGAGCAGGAAAACTATTTTCAGAGTATTCATCCTCCTGTTTTTTTCCATCGGAGGGCAAATGAGTGCCAATGCACAGACAACGACACCCTTTGAAACGGTGTTCGACGCCTGTAAGAAAGCATGTGAAGCATTGGACGGCGGCTTTGCCAGTGGCGAACAACTGCTGGCAGTAAGCAAAACGCTGCGTGATGCAGCCCCTATCCCATTAACCGTCAAACAAACCAAGGGCGATGTCTTGAGCCTGAAAGGACATCTGGTATTTGACTACGAATTCATTCAAGCCTGCGTTGATAATGAAACAATCTATGAAATTGCGGACAAGTATGCAGCAGAAGCGAGGATGAGAGGTGATAAGGACTCCGCCAACAAAGTAAGATTAGATACCAAAATGGTGGCTGCCGGTCAGACCTGTACTTTCGAGATTCCGAGCTGTTCGGGAACCTCGCAGATAGGCTGTGTGGCAGAGGTGAATCGCTCTTTCAGTTGGAAAATAAAGACAATCGGTTATCAATCGAAAAGTGAACGGGAATACAAATGTAATGACAGTGTCCGGAAAGGTCTTCCTTTCCGTAAAGAAAAGGTTAGCTCGGACGAACGGTATAAAATCATCGTCTCGATCACCAATAAAAGCAAGAGAGACGGGAGCTTTGCCTTGATCTTATTTTAATCCACTAAAATCTCTATTATATGCGACAATTCATTCTATCTCTATTAGCCTGTCTATGTCTGACAGCCTACTCACAGACTGCAAGCCAAGCCGACCTACTGGTTGAAGAAGCTCAAAAACTAGAAAGTAAACAAGATTACCCAACTGCCATTACCAAACTGAAACAAGCGGATGAATTATATGTCAAAACGGGAAAGACACAGAGTGCGGAACGCGCTACCTGCCTGCACATTCTCGGCCGTTGTTATCTGAATCTGGAACGTCCCGAAGGACTAACCTATACACAAATGGCAGCAGATATGCGCAAGACCATACTGGGCGAAACAAATATCAAATACATTTCCTCCCTGAACAACACAGGACTCTACTACCTGACTGTTGCAAAAGACTATCCTAAAGCAGCAGAAATTCACAGCAAGACATGGGAATTGTGCAGTCGCATTCAACCCCGTCCCGAACAGGCATTCATGTTTCATATCAATCTCGCCCGCTGCTACATAGCTTTAGGAGAAATGGACAAAGCAAGTGCCATCGTAGAAGAAGAAGTAGCCATCAGTAAAAAGATGTATGGCGAAAAGTCCCTTTCAGTTGCCCGTCAACTCCAGCAGATAGGTTCGTTGTACTACCTGTCGGGACGTAAAGATGTAGGAGTCACTTATTATGAGCAGGCCTTCAACATCTTTCCTGACGATTCAAAAGAATACGAGCAACTTCTCGATTGGATATCGTCCATCTACCTGGAGCTGAACAATCAGCCGAAAGTATTGGAATACATGAAATTGGCAGAAGCTCACAATAAAAAAGAATTGGAGAAGCCTTGCGACGAGCCCGTTTGTCTGACCGAGCGTGCACAGTATTTCGCCAGTATAGGTGACAACGACAAGGCAAGGGCACATTTTCTGGAGGCTTTAAAGAAATGCGATGTGAATACCCATAAGGAGATCGTTTTTAAAGTACGCCACAACTATGCGCAATTTCTCTCCGGAATACAAGATCACGCATCTGCCGGCGAATACTACGAACTGGCAGCAGACATCCTTCGCAACAATCCTGCCGAACAGGCTAAATTTGCATTGGAATCTTATCTGGGCGGACTCAATTATAGCATTGCCGCCAAGTATGAGGCCTCCAATCGTATGCTCAACCAGGCACTGTCGGTTTATGCACAGATGTTGCCGGACAGACTGGACAAATATGTAGACGCCTCCATTGCATTGTGCCGTAACTACGGATCCACCAAGGAGTACGGAAAAGCCCTCGAAATACTCACAAAAGCCGAAAAACTGCTTCCGACGGGTGATAAGTCAGATAAGATGGGGGAAATTCTGCGTTCCAGAGGCAGTATCTTATACCGACAAAAACAATATGCAGAAGCAGCAGCAAACTACCAACAGGCTGCAGACATTTACAAAATTCTTCCCGGCAGTGATGTAAAATATCAGGATGCACTTAGCAGTCTGAATCGTTGCCACACCATGATGGGCAATGAGACAGCAGCCAGGCAGACAGAACAGGATGCCGAACGTCAACGAATGGCGGTTTTAAACAGGTTATTGAAAGAGAATCTTGAACAATTGGACGCTTATCGCCTGCAATGGGGAGAAGACGGTTTGATGTATGTCTCCGCATTAGGGACTATCGCTGACATCTACTATACCCAAGGACAGACCGACAAGGCATTAGCCTATATGGAACCTTTCCTCTCCGGCGAAACAACCGCGCTGCGTAATCTTTTCCGTCTCTCGAAAGCCGATGAACGCCTGGCATTCTGGAAGGATATCCGTTCCTCACTGGACAGTATTCCCCTCCGTGCAGCCAATATCGCCGCAACAGGTACACCTGAACAAAAACAACGTTTTGCCCGGTTAGGTTACGATGCATTATTGTTTTCGAAAGGTATTATGCTCAATTCGTCTATTGAACTGGAGTCTCTGATCCGCGCTTCGGGAGATAAATCCCTGCTCGACCAATACAACAAGGCTACCCTTATGGCGGAACAAATTTTATCCATGCAAAGTGAACTCCCGAATGCAACCAATCAGACGGAAGCACGGAAAAATATCATCCGCCAGAAAGAGGAGTATGAACAGCTGCAACTGGACTTGATGCGAAAATCTACTGATTTCGGCGACTATACCCGTTATCTTTCCGTCAAATGGCAAGACGTACAAAAGCATCTGCATGGAAACTCCATCGCCATAGAATTTGCTCTCATAGACGATGAATTACTAGCTCCGGACAAACACCTGACCGCTTTCGTACTTCGTCCGGGCGACGTGTCTCCCACCGCAATCAAGTTAATGAGTCAGAAATTGCTATCGAAAGAGATACAATCGCCTACTGCTTTCACCACAACCGAAAACAGGGCACATTTCTGGAAAGCGCTGGATGAATATATCAGCAAAGCGGACACTATTTATTTTTCACCAGACGGGATACTTCATCAGTTACCTGTAGAATATCTTCCGTATGGAGCGGGTAACCTGCCATTAGCATTCCAGAAAGCCGTCTATCGTTTATCGTCAACAAAAGAAATCGCACTCGATAGAGCTTCGCTGAACTACTCATCAGCCGCACTTTTCGGAGGATTAGACTACGAAATGGCTTCAACCAAAGTTCGCAATATTGTTTCTACAGATCATAACTCCGGGAAATTCCGTAACGGACAGAATGGGTATCATGAGTTACCATATACGCTCAATGAAGTAAATAACGTAAATTCCCTATTGAAAGAAAAGAAGATTAAAACCAATCTATTCGTAGGTGAAAACGGAACGGAAAAGCAGTTCCGGGCACTCGACGGCAAAGCTGTTTCGTTGATTCACATAGCTACTCACGGAGACTATAAAGAATTGAAGCAACGTGAAGCCGATGATGCGATGAAGCATTGCTTCCTGATTATGTCCGGCGCCAATGCCACGGAAGAGAATAATGACGGACTGCTCCGTGCAGATGAAATCAGTACACTAAACCTCCGCGGTTGTCGTATGGTTGTTCTTTCTGCCTGCAACACCGGTCAAGGTACTCTTGGTGCGGATGGTCTTTTCGGTCTTCAACGAGGCTTTAAGAATGCAGGAGTACAAACCATCCTCATGACACTTTCAGCTGTTGACGACCAGGCCTCCATGCTTCTCATGACTAAATTCTATGAGAACATCATTTCAGGGTTATCCGAACGACAGGCTCTTATAAAAGCGCAACAGTACCTTCGTGAGAACGGATATGCAGACAGTAAATATTGGGCACCATTTATCTTGTTGGATGCAAATAAATAAACCAACTACATTTCTAAGCATTATTATTGTACATTCATTGACATTATTGTATGGATATAACTGTACTGTATGATGCTGATGAAAGTATAGCCAGGACACATTAGTTAGTGATGAGAACAAAATTAATATCATTTATCTTATCCATATTTCTAACTTTTATTGTGAGTTTATACATACCTTCTTTATCTATTACTTCATATCGAGATGAAAGTCCAGAACCCGCATACTCATCGAATCTTTGTTGAGGAATATCATTAACTATCAACTTCAAATTGACTCTTGCATAAGGTTGTCCAACTACCGCAATTTCTGTCTTACCTTTAGTTTTCATAGTAAACTCAGCAACAGAATTTGCTTTCAAAGAATAATTCCCAAGACAAACAATATCTTTATCTCCCTTACTAATAATTGTTTTTCTTTTATTGAATTTCTGATTCAACAACTTAGCTAATTTATAGCCATTTGTACCTTTGGCTAAACTATCAATATATTCAGGCAGAAATGTAAATGTGACATTGCTTGATTCGTTATTATCTAATCTATTAAATAATTCAGAATCCGATAAAAGCGGAATTACATTTACAGATTTCAAAGTCTCTTTATATTTATTATTCCATAAAGTCAGTTCAATATCTCCTCCTCCTTTTTTTATAGCTGTAGATATTCCTTCACAAATTTCTCGTAAATCCAACACAATACGCTCACTTTTTTGTGCAAAAAGCAGATGGATATTAAAGATAAATAAAATAGATAACAATATTTTCATAATACATAGTGTTAGTTCACCAATAATAATCTAAAACCAACAGTCGCTGCCGTATCAGTCTCTGTCATAAAACTCTCGTTATTTTCTATAGATAACTTATCGATTTCATTTGTTAAGAAATTCCCCCCTTTGAGCTGAATATTAACATAATCACCAAAAATCGAAACAGTGTCAAGACACCATTCAGAAACATTTCCACTCATATTAAACATATTACAACTATTTGGCAAATGTTCTTGGGATGTATCACAATTTGAGTGTATTTGATCATTCGAATTTTCAGCATACCATGCAACCAAATCTATATTATCAGAACCTGAAAATCGATAAGGATCATTATTTATACCGGCTCTAGCCGCATATTCCCATTCTTTCTTGTAAGGAAGTCTAAAATCTAATCCTAAAAAAACATTAAGTGAATCTATAAAAGAAAAAGCCTCTTTCCGGCTGATACTCGCTTTAGGAAACAATGGCATACTATCTGTACTATCATTCATTATTGCCTCCCATTCTCCCCTTGATACTTCATATTTATTCATGAAAAAACTTTCCATAGATTTAGCGTTCGCATCTTCATTTGTATTAAAATAAACCATATTGCTCATTATTTTAGTTAAGGCTTCAAGTTTATGAACTGTTATGTTCTCACTAACATGGCAAGTCTTAACCTCTTGTATTTTATTTGAAAGGGAATCGCAATACTTAAGTATTCTCGAAGCTTTTTCCTTATAAATTGCAGTAAAGATATGATCCTTTTTATCCATGTATCCTCTATATTGACAAATAGTCTTACATGACTTGTATTCCTTTTGACATTCAAAAAAAAGATAAGAAGTTATTCCGAAAAGCACTATCAACAGTAAACAAACAACACCTATAACAAAGCGCTTATATTTTCTCCATTTGACATATACGATTGTCTCTGATTTTTCATCTATATCTACTAAAATCGTTTTTCTTTTTTTACTGTTCCTAATTTTACATACAAACTCATAGTTTCCCTTTCGTGTGACACAATAATAAAATGGAGTCTCATTTCCTGCTTCCAAAGAGCATATCAGCTTACCACTTTCATATACATCACAATTATTATTAGAGAAAAATTTTAAAACGGAATTATTTTTTTCCTTTTCCATAACAGAAGAAGTTATATATCCCCGCTTTATAAGCTTCTCTATATATTCATCAAAATACAAAAAACTAAACTCTAATGCATTTTTTTTCGCTAAGTCTTTCATCTCGGGTGGTAACGAATCCTCTGATGGCATTTTGCATCCATCAATCAGCATGGGAATAATATTTTTCTTCTGCTGTATTGCATACATGATCTCTTTACAAAACCAATCTCTTTTATATGAACCATTAAAGCAAGCTTGCAAAGAGTCTTTTTCGATAATAACAAAGAAGTCCTTAGCCAAACTAATATTCTTATATATTTGTTCGTCAAAATCACTTTTACGCATTTCTTCTAAATCAAAAAAAACGCTATACCCCTTTATTGTAAGCCTATAATATAAATTATTCGCAGTAGATAGGCTAATTCTTTTGTAACTTATAAAAATATCATAATTCATATTCTTATTATTCCCAAAGTACAACTTTTATTTTATTTGATGTTTCAATATCAGAGCGACTGGGAGGATCAACCATAAATACTTCTCTATTTAATGTTATCTTTGTTTTATAAAAAGCATTATGAACAGTTTCTCCACTCGCTAAACTTTTATAAAATTTTCTAGTAAATTCATCTGCATCAGTTTCATACACACTCCCAATAATCGCAATCACGTACTTAACCCCAGCTAAATGAAAAGCGTCCGCCACGCTCGAAACCCCCAGATTGCTAATTTTTCCACGGCCTGAATTGCATGTACTAAGAACAACAAGATCTACATCTTCCAAATACAATGCGCTTATTCGTCCCGCATCTACAAAATGCCCTCCATCATCATTTTCATTATAACCAGATAGCGCAAGATGAGTACTAAGTAACTTATTTTCTCCTGTAATTATACCATCTGGATAAAGTCTATTGAGAGTACTTTCAGACTTTTCATCATATATGCAATGTGTAGAAACATGTAGAATATTTATTCTTTTCTTATGAGTTGCTGCTTTAAAAGCTGCATAATCGACTTTTTTACCTGTCAATACTTTTACTGGACCAGGAAACAAATCTATTAAAAATTGAGTATGCGTTGCGTCTGATTTGAAATTGCCTAACACATCAGACAAACCTTTTGTCAAAATTTCCCGTTCTTCACTGGCTAAATAATCAAGTCCCGCTAGAACGACTACAGAATCTACCTTTATATTTTCTTGTCGCTGCAAATCTAATTCAGCCAACGAATATAATCGATGAATCATTATATTTGAACCTTCAGGAACGGCCCATGCCATGTCTGGAATACCAACATAATACAACCTTCTCATAGAGGGGAATTCCTTTTTGAGGTTATCTAACATAAATTCTCTAAAGGTATCATACGTAGCACTATAAGAATGACCATGCCACATTACTTGAGGAACAACACTTTTATTGTCAAAAGCATACCCAAATAAATGCCTGTCAGAACCAACAGGCGCTTCAAATAATTGAAGGCAACACTCACCATCTTTAAGATATTTTTGAATATCTGTCCATCGAGTGTTACGCAAATTATCATAACGTCTTTTCCCATTAGTCGTTAATAAATAAAGACGCAAATTATTTATTCCTATTGCTAGATTACAAGCATCGCTTATATTTTTATCATTACATTTTTCGAAATTTGCAACCCATATATTTGCCACTCCAGAAATTCTTTTTAATGCATCGTAACCAGTTACTGTATCAATCAACTCCAAATACTCTTGACATTTAGGCAAACAGATATCAAATAAATAACGAAAACTCTTTCGATAATTTCCTCTACTTAACCGCTCTATTTCATAAAGCATCGACACAGGCTGTAAGGGAAACCTATCATTGAGATAATCTGAATAAAATTTGTCTTTGATCGCTATAAGTTTTTTATACATCTTCTCTAGCTTCTTATCTTTCATATCCGCATCAACAAGCCATAGAAGATATTCAGTTCCATAATCGTTTTCTATCCCAGCAAGCTCTCTATACATAATGGGAGGTATATTCTTACGACAATAGGTTTTCTGAAAGTTTTCAATAGATATATAGAATGTACTGGCAACAGTAATCCACCTATGGCATCTCTCAATACATAAGTCCTCATTAGAATTCCTATCCGCCAAAGAATTCGTTATCCCGTCAAAATAATTTATTGCGACATCAAACGCATATTGAAAACATAATTTAGATATTAAAAACGCTGCATGACCGAATGCGAACTTCCGACAATTACCATTATATTTCTTTCCTTCATTTAAATAGAATATAGAATTCTCTACTTGGGTTAAATCCGAATTCCAACATTGTTCCTCCATTTTAATTAAACAGGCAACTCCCCAATAAAAATACATTATCTCGTTAGCGCTTATTTGTCCTACCACAAAATGATTTTGGGGATTATTTTTATTATTATAATATTCAAATACCGTTTTAGCGCACAACTCATAATCACAATTTTCATAAAGTTGCTGCATTCTTATAATAGTTATCGAATCTATAGATTCTACTAAAGATATTGTGGCCTTTATATTACAAACAAATAGAAAAAGGAACGTGGTCAATATACATAATCGCTTATTCATTACTGTACATTTTTATATTTTAAAACAAAAACTTTTTTCTAGCGTAGATTCTTTATTATCTTTTCTTACAGATATCCGCAATCACTCTGAATAGTCTGCCAAAGTGTCTTCCACACCATCCTTCGAAATCTTGAACCCTAGTTTCATAATCAGTTTCAAGGTTTCCACCGAAGAATTTCTGTCGTACACCTTTTCTTCTTCAGGTAATTCTTCATACGGAACCAGGCACGGATGCTGCTTCAACACATCATCCCGCTTTTTTCCATACGTCCAACCTTGTTCTATTCTGGTTTTCGACCAAACTTCATGAACATTCTTAGCCATTTCTTCTACCAGGTATTCCAACTCCTTCGGGAGTTGGATATGTCCTGTATCCATCGGATTGGGAATATACTCTTTCATTTTATGATTCATTATTTATATATTAGCGGAATAATTTCCAATCTATCTTTTTACCACAATGGCTGCAATATATTTGATCCATGAAGATATACGCCCCACATTCGCAAACTTTGGCATCACCTTCATTCTTCAATTTTCTCATCAGCTCATTATGAAGAGCCGTATCGCCCTGTTTGATAATACTATACCCCAGCTTTTTCATCAGCTTGATCGTATCAAACGCCATACGTCGATCATATTCTTTTTCCGAATAAGGAAGCATGGAATAAGGCACCATGTCCGGAGTCTCTTTCTTCTCGTCATCCCTCTGCGGTCCATAAGTCCATCCTTCTTCCTGACGCTGGTCGGCCCAGACTTCATGCGCATTTTCAGCAATGGCTTCACGCAATTCAATCAAATCAGTGCTCAATTCAACATCTTCCAGATCAATGGGCCGCGGATTATAATCCAGATCAGGCACTTTCACCCTCGCAAGATATGCTTTTGCATCATTCCATGCCGCAATAAAGTGATCCTTGGGATAGGCCGTACTTTCCTCTCCTGTTGCAGGATCATAAAGCGTCACTTCCTCTTCATTTACGTCAAGCACTACTGCTGCATGATAAGCAATTTCCTCCTCACTATTTCCCGGCAACCGGCAACTATTTACCACAACAATCGCATCATGTCCGGCCTTGAGGGCACGTATGACACTGTCAATACTGGAACCATAACTGCGCATCACAATCAATCCGCGTTGTTCGAGCAGGCGGCCTACACTATGCAAAGGAGTTCCCCTCTCCCTCAACCAACTGTTATTCCTGGCCTCCTCCGAGAGTTCATCCGAATTATATTCAATCTTTCTACGTTTCAAAATAAACTGTTCACACTGGAAATCACAAAGATTACCTTCCGATTTGGCTGCCATCTGCGCCATTGGCAGGAAGTCCGTTTCTTCATCATCAGCTCCCATCATGGCATCCAACTGTTGAGACAAGATAAATTCCTCTTGCAAACTTTCATCAGTCGCCAGATATTCAAGTACCAAAGCTGTTTCTTCAGCATTCGTCTTACCTTCTTCAAAAGCAGCCAACAATTCTTCGGTTATCATATTTTTATCTTTTGTTTTCATACTTCTTCTTATCATTCATAGCTAAGTGAGCCAATGCTGCCAGCGCACGCTTTTTAATATTGTACAGATTAGCAACAGTTATTCCCATAGATAATGCTAAAAATTCAGGTTCGACCTCTTTGAGTACTAATTCCCTGATGACCATCACATACCGCTTATTCGACATCAGATCGAACAAACGTTCCAAATCAATCTTTGCGGCTATTTTCGATTCAGAGTCGTCTATTTCTTCTTCATGATTCTGCTCATAAAGAGGCTCTTTACTCTCGTCTTCTATCATCTGTTCACGTTTTTTCCGGGAACAGAAAAAACGAATTGCCACAATCTTAATCCATGTTCCAATGGTGCTACGTCCCTCAAAATTACGAAGAACGGCAGCATCATTCTTCATTAGATGATAGTAGAGTTCGCTGATACATTCATCGTAATCAACCTGGTAATCAAATATCAGCTTAATTACATTGATAAACAACGGACGATATTTTATGTTGAAAAAACAATCGGTGATTTTTTCATCACGATTGATTAATCCGTCGACAATTTCCTGATCTGTCATATAGTTAGTTCTTTTTCAATCTAAAACTTAGCTCAACCACACACTGGTCATAAGGGATGGTTTCCGGATATTTACTTCTTAAAATATCATTATCGACGATGCATTTATGCTTCTTCTGCTGAAAGTCTTTATCTCCGTCACACGTTACAAATCCTTGCAGTTCCATACATGCATTCCAACGCAAATGTTCGCACTTACTCAAATTATCAAATAATGTACTGGAAACAACGTCACAAACCTTAGAATAGTTCAATGTATGGGCATCACGCTGCGTCAGCTCAACCATCTCTTTCAATCTTTCCTTATTATCTTTGCCATCCTCTCCCATGGCCCCGGCTAAAAACTTTTTGGTATCGATATGCCATACATTAGCCCTATCCTGCTCTTCCTGATAAGCCAATTTAATTTGTGCATTCAAGCTATGCTTGTCCTGCAATGCCTCTCTACGCGCATTCCATTCTTCTTCCGCTGTCTGCTTCAGGCTTTCCTTCGCTTTCTTCTTCTCTTCAATTTCCTTCTCATTCGTTTCAGGCATTGCGTCAATCATAATTTTCTGATATGCATAATAAAATTCCTTTGCCAATACTTCAAGCACATCTGTCGATACCACATCGTACGAGAATATTTCTTCCTGCGCTCCAAAAGTTATGATTACATCCCGGGTATTGCCATAAATATTAAAATACTCTTTTATTTGCTTCAGCTGAATGGTGTTGCAACTTCCATTGACGCGCAGATAAATCCTAAAATCATTGAAACAATCCTTTCTATATCGATAGGCATATTCGTAGAGATCAATCGCCAATGCCATCCCTTCATTATCATTTCCTATAGCAATTACAACATAGTTTAGATCATGAATGATTTCAGAGAATTTTTCCCAAAAACGTTCGGAATGGATAGACATTTCTTCACACCATTCCAACTCATTTTTCCTCTCCTTCAAGGCAGGTGCTTTCATTAAAAAATCACCTTTCAATTCATCTATATGTTCATCAACCACATATATTTTTTGAGGGTTCCTATTGCCATTTACATCGATCAATGCCCCAAACTCATATAGAAAACGAAATGCGTCACGTCCGGTTTCTCCAAAACCAATAATCATCGACGTAAAAGGTTTCTTTACACAAGCCTTCGATGTATCGACATCTACAAAATTCACGGGGTGATTCCTCACATTCTTTTTTAATTGCAATACAGCAAGATTAGACGAGTCGATGATATGAATCTGATGTTTCAACCCATCACATATTTCCAACTTCTGGTTCTGGTTGTTCTTACGCGCATGGCAATAAATCTGAACCTGATTATGGACTCTATCTTCTTTACATTTCGCTATTTCCTTAAAAACAGACACCGCCTCCAGATTCAGTTCTTCATTGGGAGACAAGAAATAGAAAGTTGCCTGCGGGTACTTCTTGATTAGGTTTCCCAATCTCCTCAATCCGAGATATTTGTATAAATCAAATTCCGATTTGACTTTATCTATAACCCGGCCTGTGATTCCAAATTTAGAGTTAACCAGTATGCCGTCAAGCTCTTCTATCTTTTCTATGAATTTTTCAGTTCCGTCATGAGACGAATTAAAGAAATGACTGAATGTGAACCGGCCATGAGAACTGCTTTCATTAGCAGAAAGCAACCTCACGAAAATGAACTTACAATTCTCCCATCCTTCTTCATTCTTCCCCTTTGGCTCTGCCGCTTTTTTTCTTATACTGTTAGCCAGCAATATCGCATTATCATTGACACCCCAGAAAATAAACAGCCGGCATTTCTTCTTTCTTGAAAGATTCGCCATACATAACCGCACCCATGAGATGAATCTGAATCCTAACAGTTTGATGATAAAAACCGCACTCACTATAACGGCCAGGAAATGTATCACAGAAAATATCGTCATGTAGAAAGGATCATGATGCAGATCTTCAGGAACCTCCAAAAGATCGGAATGCGAAGCGAACATTTCCATAGAAGACAGAGCAGACCTAAACGTCAACGCTATCGAATTACTATCACTCCCTCCCTCATTAAAAGCATACCAATATATCAGGAAACCTGCAATAAATACCGTACCTGCAATCCATTTCAGGTTATCCACTAAGAATTTCCGTTTCTTAAAAAGCAGGTATACTAAACCTATCCCGATAATGATTAACAAAAGGGTAGAATATCCCCATTGATTTAAAAAACAAGGGTCTGTCGCGTGCTGTGCATTGCATTCACCAGTTTGAGAGATTACTGTGCTTAACATATACATATTCGATAGATTGATTATTTATTCTACAAATTTATACAAAATATTGAATAACAAACAGATTAGTAACAAAAAACCTCCTGCAAAACGAATTTTGCAAGAGGCTTTCTTATTTCTTCTTTAATAAGATTATTCAGCTTTTTCTTTATTCTCCTCCGCTGGAGCTTCTGCAGGTGCGGGAGCATCCTCCACCGGCTTGTCAACTTTCACCTCTTCTCTTGAAACGTTTACAGTCACATTTACAGAAGCAGGCTGTGCCTGATATGGCATACGGTTTTTCGGATCTGCTCCGTAAGGATTAGGACCTACCGTACCATCTGCAAACAACATATACAATGCAAAAATCCAACCAATGATAGGCACACAGCACAACAAAATCAGCCAACCGGATTTGTTTAAGTCGTGCAGACGTTTCACACCCTGTGCCAAAGAGAACCAAATGGAAGCAATCATAGCAGCAAGACCGATCAATAAACCAAATACTGATCCACCGGCCGATCCGCTGGCAGCACCCAAAATAAATGTACCTACACCAAGTGCCCATGCAATACTGGAAACTATACCACCGATAATGCCCGACAGGAAATATTCAATTCTACGAATACGCCCGTCAAATGAGAAAGGAGCTTTGAACATAATTTATTAAATTTATATGAATAAATAAGTGAGTTTTTATCCGTGTTTCTCAATATGAAAGCAAAGATATAAAAAAAATTAAATAAAGAAAGAAATCGGGCAAAAAGATTGAAAAAATGCCCTATTTTCTGTAGAAATCACAATTTCACTCCATCCCAATGCATCACTGCCACCCATTCTGTCGGCTGACAAGTTCCGCAAGAACGATGCGGAACCGTAGCGACCACCAAGTCACAATGGGAAGACAGTACGATTCTTAACTCCTTCAGCAACATATCCATCTGAATAATCAAATGCAGATACTCCGTCATACACCGGATCACCCGTACATACTGATAAATGCACATATCCTCTCCCCGCCTTATCTCCCCTAATGTTTTAGGAGAGATAGCGAATTCGCTTATGAAAAAACTGTTACTGAAAATACGATCCATATCCATTAAAGCCAATACCAAATTGCTTAAGAACTCGTAAGGTTCCTGTTTTTCTTTTGCCATGTCATTCTATGATTAATAAATTATAATATTTCATTTTTTATTTGCTTTATCAAGTACTATCCACATAGGGAAGCAACCTTATTTTTAATATCTCGACCTTTGTTCCCGTTATCTGATAGTCAGGTAGCTCAATCTTACAAACAACAATTTTATATGAAAGTCTTAGAAGAAATCAAAGTCTCGGTTTACGAAAATGTGTATTCAAAAAAGCCCCAAGTCATGTCTTTCCTTGAAGTCATTATTATGTGCATTCATCCGATCTATGCCTCTATCATAAACGCTATTCGGCGGTACCATGCAGAAGGAGACCATGCCGCGGCACAGAAGCTGAAGAACCAACTCCCCTGCTTCACTCCGGCAGGCACATTCGACGGAGCGCACGCTATCAAAAACTTTCTTCTCCCCAGCCATATTGTCGGACTTGATTACGATCATGTAAAAGATCGTCTTCAAGTCATCCAACGTTGTGCGGCAGATCCCCACACAGTAGCGGCAATAGAAAGCCCTACCGACGGAGTGAAAGTTTTCGCCTATGTAGAAGGTATCGAAAACCGCCATCGTGAAGGGCAGCAACTAGTGAGCCGCTACTACAATCAACTGCTGGGATTGGAGAGTGACCCGGCATGCAAGGACGAAAGTCGCCTGTGTTATTTCAGTTATTCCCCCAACGGATATGTTGCGGCGCTCTATCAGGCATTTGTGTTGGAGCCACTTATAAAAGAAGAAACAAACACTTTCTCTGAAAATGAAGTGCTTCCTCCCTTTCCCCTTCAGGATAATACTCCGGAAAACGTGTCTGAAGAAGAAATCGCCCAATTTATTTCGTCCTATATTTTCTTTCATCCGCTAACAGCCGGTCAGCGCCATTCCAACGTCTTCAAACTTGCCTGCGAAGCCTGCCGCCGACACTATCCCCAGAAAAGCATATTACGCGAACTTTCTCTATTTTTCGAGCACACAGATTTTCGTTCCGAAGAGCTAACAAAGGTTTTATCGTCTGGATATAAACAAGTTAATGAACATGCACCCGCTTCCTCTCCGGCCAGCGACCCTTCTTTTCAAAAGGACATAAGGACAAAAAGACAATATAGTACTGCAGAAAATTCCGATACCGACGACGAAGCCTATTGGCTGGGAGAAGAATTCCGAAAAGGAACCCCTTTATTTCCCCGCAGTTTGTACAATAATCTTCCCGATCTATTAAATGACTGTATCATTGAAGACGGAAGCGAACGCGAACAAGATGTCGCTCTCCTTTCCGATCTCACGGCCTTGAGCGCAGCACTTCCACAGACTTTCGGAATTTATAATCATAAAAAATACTCCACGCATATATTCAGTGTCATACTTTCGCCTGCCGCCAGTGGTAAAAGCATCGCCCAAACCGGACGATACCTGTTGGAAGAAATACATTCAGAAATCCTGTCTACCAGTGAATCTATGATGAAAAACTACCAAACTGTACATAATAACTGGCAATCAGAATATCAAAAACAGAAGAAGAAAGGAGAAGCATGCTCCGAAGAACCGCAACGACCTCCTTTCAAAATGCTATTCATTCCTGCTACTACCAGCTATACCCGCATGCAAATGCAGATGCAGGACAACGGTCCACAGGGAAGTATCATTTTCGACACGGAGGCACAAACGCTATCCACAGCCAATCATCTGGATTGTGGCAATTTCGACGATATGCTCCGCAAGGCTTTTGAGCACGAAAATATAGATTCTTCCTACAAAGCCAACGGCCTCATTCCGATCTATATACGCCATCCCAAATTGGCTTTGTTGCTGACGGGTACTCCCGGACAAATAGACGGCCTATTGAGCAGCTACGAAAACGGATTGCCCAGCCGCACCCTGATTTACACTTTCCGCGAAGCTCCGCACTGGAAAGAAATGGGCGACGACTGCGTCTCACTGGAAGATTCTTTCAAACCGATTGCGCATCGTGTCTCCGAATTATATCACTTCTGTCTGGCTCATCCGGTTCTTTTTCATTTCAACCGCCTGCAATGGAACCGTCTGAATGAGATTTTCTCACGTATGCTGTCCGAGGTGGCATTGGAAGGCAACGATGACCTCCAAGCCGTAGTGAAACGCTATGCTTTTCTGGTGATGCGTATCAGTATGATCCAGACCCGTATCCGGCAATTTGAGGCAACCGATCTTTCTCCCGAGATTTATTGCACGGACGCTGATTTTGAGCGTTCTCTTCAAATCGTTCTATGTTGTTACGAACATAGCCGGCTGTTGCACTCATCCATGCCGTCTCCTTCGGTCCGTCCACTGAAGAATCCAGACACTATTCGTAATTTCGTTCAAGAGTTGCCCGACAGTTTCACGACAGACGAAGCGATTCAGATTGGCGCAAAATACGATTTCAACCATCGTAAGGTAACACGTCTGCTAAAATCGCTTAATGGAGTAAAGATCAATAAGATATCCCATGGTTCTTATACCAAGATGGATGAGCAATAGTCACATCTGTCCTTTTTGTCCTTTTGTCCTTTTGAAGGGTCCGGAAAAACATCGGGAGATTTGAAAAAAACATCTCAATGATTGAAATCAAACATTGGGAAATTTCGATACAAATCTCCCGATGTTTTTTCTTTTTATCTGTGCGCCTGTGTGCGTCATTATGCGTCATGCCGCTTTCCCGATGTAGTACTTTTGTCATGTAATCGATTACAAGGCAATTAAACAATTAAAAATTAATGATTTAAAATTAAAAGTTATGGCACAGAATTACACTCTTATGGCTCGTAAGAACCTGTTGAAACCTAATGAAACTCCCAAGTACTATGCAGTGGCGCGTAGTGGTCGTAAAGTAACGGTCAAAGAAGTTTGTAAACGTATCACTGAACGTTCTTCTTACTCCAAAGGGGAACTAGAAGGTTGTATCGGTGAGTTTTTACTCGAAATCGTCAATGTACTGGATGAAGGAAATATCGTCCAAATGGGTGACCTGGGTAATTTTCGTATGAGTATCAAGACCGGTACTCCTACCGATACAGCAAAGGAATTCAAGGCATCGTGCATTGATAAGGGCAAAGTGCTCTTTTATCCGGGTAGTGATCTCCGCAAGTTGTGTAAGACGTTGGATTATACACTGTATAAGAGTGATTCTTCCACTGATTTGGATAAAGATCCGCTTCCTGATGATGGCGGTGATGATAATCAGGGAGGTTCCGGCAGCGGGGAAGCTCCGGACCCGGCAGCATAATCAACCGGTTGTTGACTGGTTCTTGAGTTCATAATGTATCAGTAGTATTTATTCTTTAATTCAAATTTATATGAAAAAGCAACTTTGGAAAAACATTCTCCAGTTTATCGTGACTATCGCGACTTCGATCATTTCGGCTATCGGTGTAACGTCCTGCGTGGGACATTAATCTCCTGCTGACCGATATGGAAAATTCAGAAGAAAGCTATCTCCCACGTGAGATTAAATTGTTGGTGATTCATTGCAGCGCGACGCGCTGCAATGTTTCCTTCACCGTAGAGCAGCTTCGACAATGTCACCTGCAACGAGGTTTCAAGGACATAGGGTATCATTTTTACATCACCCGTAATGGGGAACTTCACCATTGTCGCCCGGTATCAGAGCCCGGTGCACATTGCCGCGGTTTCAACCGGCATAGTATTGGAATTTGCTATGAAGGCGGGTTGGATGAAGCAGGTCGTCCGGCGGATACAAGAACACAGGCGCAGCGCTTCGCGCTACTTGACTTGTTGACGATTCTCAAACATCAATATCCGGATGCGCAAATCCTGGGACATTATCAGCTTAGTGCTTCGATTCATAAGGCTTGCCCCTGTTTTGACAGTCGAAAAGAGTATATGAATATATAAAAAGAACTACGGGAGCTCGCGAAAGTGCAGTCTCCCGTAGTTTTTTATGTTTATATCATTTATAGTTCTCCCGGCTTTCCCAAGTAATAAGTAATAAGCCGCACTTCTCTCACAGAAAATGCCTTTGTCTTCGGATGAAAGTCAGTAGACAGTATCTCATTCATCAATGGCTTGCATCTCCTCATCCACCTCCGAAGTTTATTGACCGAAGCACGAATTGTCAAATCAGGAAAATACATCTGGGCTAACTCTTGTTTATTATAACATTTCACTACAAAGTCTGAATGTTCCATCGTTTCTTTATTACTATTTTCTATGCTATAAAGTTACAAATATTTCAACATATAAACAAAGAAAACTGATATTATTATCCAGTATAATGAGAGTAAAAAAATATCAACGATCTTCACAGACAGTTGATATAGTGGGAAATTCACATCGGCTTTAACCTCCGATGTCAGGGCGTAGATCAGAAATGTACCGTCGTACGATTTCCAATCCACAATGTAGGAGAATCATACTGTTTACAGCATGAAGCTAGGGACCTACATTTTTTTCATCTCACATACGAAACACTCACGTGTTTATTACATCTCAACATTTTATTTTATACCTAATTCTTGTCTAACATTCATATACTAATTCATTTGATACTCATTTTTAATGATAATCACAATATATTTTATATGATAGGACTGTACATTTTGTAGTTCCCAATAATTGAAGAATTTTATAAAGAGAATGATTGATAAATAGCTTCTAATTCTTTAATTCTATTAGTTATCAGAAACTTCTTTTCAAAAAGAGTTCGTGAATTTTCTCCGTACCAGTCTCTTTTCTGTCTATCTTCTACCAATTCACATATGGCCTTCAAAAAAGACTCTTTCTTAAAAGGAAGTAATCTTCCATTATACCCATCCTCTACACAATCTCTATTCCCAACCACATCAGATGCAACTATTGCTTTCCCTAAAGACATAGCTTCAATCACTGCCAAAGGTAACCCTTCATATCGGGCTACAGTCAGGTAAAACATTGAGTTCTTTACGCATTCCAATGTTTCCTTATGGCTAAGCCATGGAGACAATTCTATTACTTTATCCAAACCATATTCAGCAATCTTTACTTTCATCCTATCCAGATCTGGTGAATAATAACCTACTCCCAATAAACAGAATCCCACCTCTGGATGTAAAGTATGAACTTCTTTCACCACTTCTACTAAAAAAATAGGATTCTTCTGATATGATGGTCTCCCTATATAACAAATATATTTGTCCAGTCTCATTTTTTTTTCAATTCATTTATAGCATCAGGCACAGCATTATTCCAAACAAAAGCCCTATCTTTTTTATAATGCACCATATTCACTCCCATTATTTTTTCAGACTCTGAGCAAGCCAGAAGACGAGCATTAAACTTCGTGATACATTCAATAAACAAAAAGATATTTCTTTTTACCACGGATTGTGCACTTAAAAAAGAAAAAGCATGAGGTGTATAAAAAGTTCTCGTATGAGTCAAGAATCCAGCTGCCCGCCCAACAATTCCACCTTTAGCACTATGACAATGAATCAAGTCAGGACGTTCTTTCTTTATGATTCTCACAGTCTGCACAATAGCCTTTAAATCATTCCACAAATTTAAATCCCGATAAAGTTTTATTCTATACTCCTTTATTTCTCTTCCATATTTCTCTATCGGTTTGTTATTATCCTTATCTCCATGAACAATAACATATTCATAACCACTTTCTGCATATACAATAGAGTTTCGGATATAAATATCAAGCCCACCGATCATTTGACCAACATGCAAAATTTTCATAATTCTATTTCGAACTGTTTCTTATTTACAAATCGAGCCAAATATCGAAATGTATTTCTTGTAAATTTCATCATTAGAGAACTTCACTGCAAGCTTTTTGAAACCATTTTTCCCCATAGTTTTTCTTAGCTCATCATTTCCTAAAAGTTTCTCCAAAGCTTGCCGTAAGGCCACAATATCTAAAGCTGGTACAATAATACCATCTACTCCATCTTCTATATATTCAGGGAAACAGCCTGTATTTGTTGCTACCACTGGCTTTTCATAATAGAACACACTCTGTACCGTCTGCGTACCTGTGGCATCTCTATAAGGTAATACTATTACTTTACTTCGTTGAATCAATCCTGCCAACTCATTATCAGGCACATACTTATTAACATGTTCAAAGTTTGACGGCAGCGAATCTATTCCAAAAATTTGACTTATATCCCCTTTTCCAGCAATCATGAATTTCACATTCTTCATCTGCTTTCCCGCTTCTACTAATATATCAAGACCTTTATAATATTCTATTCTACCGAAAAATAACACATCTATATCTAAAATCTTATTTTCATTTTTAGGATATACCAAATTCTCAATTAAACCCAAATAATTCACTGCTATTTTTTTTTCATCCTTTATCAGCCCAAGTCGCAGTATATCATTTTTCATAAAATGACATGATACAATTATTTTTGCGCTATATTTAAAATAATCTTTGTATTGAGCCTTCAAAAGATAAGCATCTAATTGTCTAACACCCGAATGAAGAATATGATCATGAACAAAAGAAATAATTTTTTTATGGTCTACTATTCTATAGATGAATCTGTTAACCGGATGCGGACTATGAATGAAACACACATCAAAATCGAGAGAATGAACATACTTATAAATACAATAGTATGACAATGGATTTACGAAATCTAAAGGTTTTTTTCTATCAAAAGGGATGTTGCATATATTCTTCGTTCCTAATAGTTCATACCCAATATTTTTATTAGTCACAACAAATACTTCATGCTCTTTTGAAAAGAATTTTGTTAGCAAGAAAAAATTATCCCCCATTGCACCATTAACAGAAAAAGAAACAACAAGTATTCTCATCACTACTACAAATCTTTTTATTATTTATTCAATCTTGAGTAACAATTTTATCAATCCTTTTGGGATTATGCTCTTTAGCATATTGCTTAACCTAAAGCGTAATACCGCCTTCCAATAATAACAATAAGCCTCCCACCTTCCATATCCATTTGTCTTATGAATCTGCAGTACTTCCTTCTTCGATTCTATAAAATGTGAGAAACTAGCACCTGCATCAATCCTCACTCTCGAAACATAATATTTCAAATAATAAAATCGTTCCCCTGCGAGATAAATTGAAAGTAGAAAATCATAATCAGACGCAAGCTTATATTTAAGAGAATACTTTTTCCCCTTCATCAAATCAGTTCGAATGAACACACTTTGATGTGAGAAAGCCATCATATAACGCATACTTTTCAACCCCAAAGCTTTCACTGGTCTATCTCCTATGGCATAACGGAGAATCGTATCACCATAATAGACAGCATAGTTTTTATGAGTTTTTACAACAAAAACAAAACGTTCTACTACTTTATTATCAACAAACTCATCGTCCGCATTCATAAAAAGAACCCACTCTCCAGTGGCATTATTGATAGCTTTATTCATAGCATCATATATACCATTATCCGGCTCTGATAACCAAAAAGATATCCTGCTTTCGTATTTCTTTATAATTGCTAAGGTACCATCTGTACTTTTTCCATCTATAATTATATATTCTATATTTTCATAAGTCTGACTAAGTACAGACAATATAGTTCTTTGTATGGCAGATACAGCATTATAACAAACTGTTATTATTGAGACACGAGGAAAGTTATTATTCATATTTGAGTATGTAAAATCTTATTTCTTCTTTTTATACATCTTATATGCCTCTTTCAGCATGTCCTCATCACTATACTGTGGATGCCAATCTAGATCTTTTTCAGTTTCCTGAATATCCAGAACATACTCTTCGTCCGCAATCATAAACTGTTCTGGATACATTAATGTAAAACCATATTTATCTAATAATCCTAACACTAACTTTACGAGTTTACCAGACGTTGGAATTACTATAGAATGTTTATCCGCTGACGTAACAACCCCCTGCAATAGGGTACGAATATCAGGCGGATTCTTAGAGCCTAAGTTATATTCTTTGTTAGGTAATCCTTTGTCTATAGCGCAAAGAATAGCGCTAACGCAATCAAATACTGAAATCATTTGGTAATGATTCTTGCCATTACCAATTGTTGGTACTGGTAAATTCAGATCAATTAACTTAAATAACTTTACTAAAATACCTAGGCGGCCTGGTCCATTGATCATACGAGGGCGGAAAATAGTAATATTCATACCTTTTTGTCGATATTCCCGACAGATTTCTTCACACGCTTTTTTACTTTGTCCATAAGGACCAAAAGGATTTTGCGGGTGTTTTATATCCACTGGAAGATATTGTGGCTTACCATACGTCATATCAGTAGTAAACATCAAATAGCGCATACAATTCTTTTCTTCCATCACTTCTAGAATGTTCTTAGTACCAACATAATTAGTACTGTAAAAATATTCTTTACGATTTTTTGGAACCTTAGTGTGATACTGATTCGCCGCCAGATTGATTACCAAATCATCGGGCATTATATCAATCTTACGTATAGCAGACTTATCACGAATGTCTACATTTATAAACTTGGCTTTCTTATTAATACGTTCATCAAGTGTAGAAAGGATATCACCAACTACCACATTCTCCCCACGCTCAATCAGCGCATTGCTCAAGTAACGTCCAACGAAACCATCTCCTCCAAAAATATAATACTTCATTACTATTTTAACTTCTTGAAATTAAATACACACCAATACAAATAATTACAATACCAACAATCCGAATTACCGAGAGTGCTTCACCAAAGAAGTAATATCCCACCACTGCCGCTACAACATATCCTACACTTAAGAATGGATAAGCAAAACTAACTTCTACTTTTGAAAGAACCGCCATCCAAAGAAAAATACTAAGTGCATAGCAAATCATAGCTCCCCAAAGCCAAAGATTTGTTATCATCGCACCTATATTTGTAATCATATTACTCATTCCCGTTTCTCCCACAAGCAACATACCTTTGCGAATGCACAGTTGTGCAGTACAATTCAGTAAAACACTGACTAAAATCAGTATGATATTCATATTATTATAATATATAAATGATATAAATTTGTTTTAGTAAATTTAAACAATAGACATTATTAGACATAAACTTCATTTATAAGACAATACTATTTAAATGTTCATCGTATCATTATGCCTCTATCAGCAAACTCCAAAATTTCCTTGTCGCCACGACTATCCCCATAAGCATATAAAAAATAATTTTTTCTATCAGGTTCTATTTCCAATAAACGATTTACTTTCTCGGGACCATAACAATTTTTCGTCAAGAAACGCCCAGTCAGTTTTCCACCAGGATCAACTTCAACTTTAGTTCCTATAGTAGCAGTTACTCCCAAACGCGAGCAACAGAATGGGCGGACCCAATCATCTATGCTAGCACTTATCACATACACTTTATCACCATTTTTCAAATGATTCTTTAATTTATCGATAGTCGATTCACGCTCTATTTTTTCCACTTCATCAGCAAAAATTTCTCCCCATCGTTGGAATTCCTTATAATCCATGCCACCAAAAAAATATGAGAAAAGAGCTTGTTTGACCTTCCAATTAGGATACAACCTTAACTTAAATGCTATTAATAAAGGGGAGTGCAACAAGAAACCCACCATAAAAGCCCAATATCCTTTTGTAAAAAGAATAAAATACAGTAAAGTGTCTTTATTTGTAATTGTACCATCAAAATCAAATACGGCAATATTTTTCTTTCCCTCTAGCATACTCATCACAAATAGATTAGGACAAAAAAAGTCAAAAGCCAGCCAAGGATAGACAGTTGAATAAACCGATCATACATTAGAATTTTGGTAGGACTCCCACTTTTCACATCCACAATTGTTAGTTGCATATAACGTAATAATCCAATTAATACAAATATTGATGTTACATACAAATAAGAGGTATGCATTCGTTCCTGTACTTCAGGTGATACCGTATACATAATATAACATACCATTGTAACAGCCGACACTATTGTAATTGCCTGATTCATAAACTGCAAGTTATATCGATTAATATTGTAACGGACCTTTACCCCACTTTCCTCATACATAACAACGTCATCTCTACGTTTAGCAAAAGCAAGAAATAAAGCGAGAAGAAATGTCATCAACACAATCCATTGAGAAATCCAAATGCCAGTAGCGATCCCACCTACCCATATACGCAATACAAAACCTATTGCTATAATGAACACATCTATCAAAGCAACTCGTTTCAATCTAATACAATAAGCAATATTCATTATAAAATAAAACATGATAATACTTATCACTTTCCAAGCAATTTCATCAGTAAGCAAAAAACATATTACTATAGAAAGAGTAAACATCACCATCATTAGTATATATCCAACAAACACTGATACTCTTCCATTTGCTATAGGACGTAGCCTTTTCTTAGGATGTAAGCGATCCGACTCACGATCATAAATATCATTAAAACAATAAATACTGCTAGCTATAAAGCAATAGGCAAAAAAAACTTTTAGAGATGTGAACATATAAGACAAGTCCATAATATGTCCGCCAAAAAATAATGGCAAGAAAATAAATAAATTCTTTAGCCATTGCTGTGGCCTAATTAGCCTCAATAAATTCATAAATAGAACATACATATAGTATAAAATTACTTAATCAAAAACTTGGTAACCCATCCCTTTTTTGCTTTGTCCAACTCTTCTCTATTGACATATATTGGAATACTTTTTTGAAAAGGAATTTCTTCATAATCTATTGCGTCTTCTCCAATTTCCGTTGGATCATACCTTATGATTTCATCTTTAAAAACTTTATAATTGAAACTCCAATTTTTACTTCTAAAGTATTGCGGACTCGTTTGCTGTATAGCTTTTACATAATATTCCGTCACACATTTATTAAGAATTGAATATCCTAAAGAAATCGTCATAGCCATACTTACATTCAGCACAAGTAACACATACACTAATCGTCTCAACCATTTCCCAATATTATATTTAAGTCCTGCATATTCAGTATATAATAGAATCACAATAGGGAGGATATAGAAAAAAGGTACATACCTATATGAACTTCCCATTGGAAGTATCAGTAAAGATGATAACAACACACCTATAAAAATACAAGTATTCCTATATATTGAACTCTTTTTAGATATAGCATACAATATAAAAGAAAGTAATAAAACATCCACAAATACAATTCCACCTCCCCCTATTCTAGCACCAGGAGAACCGGCACTCATTATATTATTCTCTGTTACAATATATGGTGGAATATATTTTCCATCAAGAATATTGCTAGGACGAGAAGTATAGCTATATAATATTTGTATAATACGGTTTTTCTTTTGCAAAAATTGCGGTTGAGCACCATCATTTAGATATTCAGTCTCCTTATCTCCAATTCCAAGAGGATAAATAGGATTACAATGATCGATGGTATTAGTAATATATGGATTAAAACCTGAAGTTAGAATAGTAAGAACTACAGCCCCCAAAGCCACCGCTATAATTCTATTCATTAATCTATATTTTTTCTGTACAAAAAGAAATATTAAAAAGACAAAAGTAAAAAATCCAACCCAAAATAACATATTAAATTTTGTACTTCCAGCTAAAATGATTGCTGCAGTCATTAATAAATAATCTAAAATAGCTTTTCTACTGTAAATTCCATATAAAGCGACAATAAGCCAAACAACAGTAAAGTACCCACATAGATCTATATAATATGAAAATACTTGTGTTGCAAAAATGGGAGGTAAAGCTAAACAAAGAGTATAAAATAATTTTTTTCTAAAATCTAATGTCCTCCCCACTACACTCCTACCCAAAAAATCATGAATAAGAAAAAGAGAAGATAATCCTAGTAGCCAAGAGACAGCCTTTCCTGATTCTAAATTTCCTGTCATAGCTACAATTGTTGCCGAAACAGTCTCCATTCCTTTACAATAATGATCTATCCATATATTCATTTCCCAGTTTTCTGATATTATTGTATTGTGACTATCATAAATAGGATTCCATCCATGAGACAAAGCGTAAATCATAGGTTGATGATAAGCTTGTCCGTCATAACTGCCGTCAGGAATGATAGCTGATAGTAAGATTACAAACAACATTAAAAGTAAGCTAATACTTACATCTTTGATTATATTCTTCCTAAAGCAATGCAGGATAACAACACTTAATATAAACGCAACAGGAAAATGAATAGCACTGATATGCCAACCTATCAGCCAAGACACCCCAGACAAAAGCAAAGTATTGAGTATTGTAAAGATTTGAATATATCCAATATTACACACTTTCATTATTTTCTATTTTTGCATTTACATTAATACGTTGATAGTTCAAAAAATTTAAGATAAATAGATAAGTAATAGGTAAATCCACAAAGTTCTCATTGCATTCTATTAAAATAAATATAAGTAGAACAAGAATTGTTGGAACGCCTAATTGCATCCGTTTAATACCTCTATAAGCAAAACAAAGAAATATCACTAACCATAGCAATCCCAATGATGCAGAGTTATTTACTAAACCAATACATCCGCCAGCATTCCCATAATTTCGTTTCTCAAAGTTTCTTGTAGCAATGCCATATCCCCAAATCGGTTGTTCTAATGTCATTTCAAATTGAGTAATCAAATCACGAGTACGAGTCACTTTAGATATGTGCTCCTCTCCTGCATCATTTGCTGCTATTTTTCTTGCAACCACGGGAGAATTTATCATCATAATACATAACCCAAATATCAACAACATAGCTATAGGATAAAACCCCTTATGCATCCTACCATATTTTGAGAAGAAAATAACCAATGAAGCTATTCCCAAAAAAGCAATATAGGCCATTGTAGACAGAGTTGTAAGAAGTGTGACTACAATAACTAACATTTGCCATTTTTCTTTTCGATTCAACATCCCCTCTTTTATTTCAGGAATGAACAATATAAAAGCAAAATTTAAGAAATATTGATATGCACCTGGCTCATGGAATAAACCAGCATTCCGATGAAATAAATAATCCCACCCAACACAATGAAAAAAAAATTCTAAATACTGCCCCTCTTCTCCAGATCTACTGACTATTTGAGGAGTAAATAATTCCATTTCAACCCCTCCAAAAACTATCAGACTAAATATAGCTAGTACTGTCAAAATATTTAAATAAATCTTTTTAAAGATATAAAATGGATAACGACAAATTATAACAAAAGAAAACATCAAATTAAACAGCCAAGACACCCAACTATGATTCAATACATCTGTATGTATAACAAACCGATTTACAAAGATTATTCCTCCATATATCAAACAATATATGAACCCTAAAGTATGCAGACGATGTTTATTTACGGTATGCTTATCATAATAAAGGTAAAATAGTGAAGTTAACAACATTACAATAAATGCTGGAACATATGACTTATGAGCAAATGAATATGACCCAGACCCTAATATTATGACTAAAACTCCCCAATAATCGACTAATGTTTTACGGTTAATTCGCATCACTCATATAAATATATTACCCTCATTTATCATCCCCAATATTAATAAACACTTTCTAATTAGAATATAAATAAGAATCTTAAACTAATTATTAAATACAACAATGTAAACATGAAGAAATCATCTATCAAAAAAAGAAAATACTAGGCTTTATTTTTACTAAAAAAATATTGTTGCCTCATTTTTATAAGATCCCTATTATTGCATCTTTTACTCATCCACGGATAATTATGGCAATTCTTAATTACTTTTTTGGCATATTCATCCGTAGTCATTATAAATTTAGCAGGAACTCCTCCCCATACTTCCCCAGATGGAATATGTTTAGTAACTATACTACCTGCAGCAACTATAGAGTTTGCACCAACAGAGGTATTAGGTAAAAGTATTGAATATGCCCCTACAAAACAGTTCTCAAAAAGTTCAATACTACCGACTTTATCCACTTCTGATAATGAAATCCCCAAATACTGTGCTATATTAAAGCAACTTACATCATGATTTATAAACCTTACATTTGCAGCACAAATTACATTATCATGAATACTAACTAAATATGGTTCTGGTATACTACACGAATATAACTGCACATTTCTACCAAGATAATGAAACTTACTCCTCATAAGCTCAGCTGCACCATGTGGGCTTACCATTTTAGACATAATTTTAAAACAAAGGTCTTGCATTCTTCGGAAAAACATACATTCTTTTTTATTAGTAAGTATTCTCTAATCTTCAACTCATACAAATAAAAAGCTCAAGGATCCTATATCATCAACTATTACACTTTAAAAAGATTAGAATTCCATTCTTTTTTATTCCTATAGTAAAATCATCAATATTCATATCAAGATACTAGTAGAATGGTACATATTCCCCAGTCATTTCATATTTTAAATTCTTATTTCGTTCCCCAATTTTTTTGGCTGGAACTCCTGCAACAATAGTATAAGGCTCTATAGACTTCGTGACTACTGCACCTGCTGCCACTACTGCTCCTTCTCCAATCTCCACACTATGAAGAATTAAGGCATTGGGACCTATCCAAACACGATTACCTATTTTAACAGGAGTTTTCGTTTGTGTATCACAACGAAAAAATGAATCTCGGTGGTCGTGCTGTTCTGTCCAAATAGACACATTAGAAGATAAATTTACGTTTTCACCTATTTCAATGCCATTTCTCCCATCCAATATGGCCCGGTCTCCAATAATACTTCCACATCCTATTCTTATTTTATAGGGTTCTCTCATTTCAGTACCATAATATATTACGACTTTCGGTGCCATATCTACACAATATACATTACGATAAACAAAGTTACGAAAATGATGGGATGGTACTTGTGATACCCGGTAATCATAATAACGCATAAATCCACCCAAATAGCGTTTCAACAGATAAAGAGAAGAGTGTTTATTCTTTATTACATCGTTTTGACTGTCCACCCCTCCCAATTTATATTTTCTTTTTATCTTATATGATAAAAATACTATTAGTGATGTCAGCGCAACAAAAGTAGTATTGCATATCAATAAGAAAACTAACAACTGAAATACCAATAAATAAACCATACATCATTATATTTTAGCAATTCATCAAAACTATATATCATTAAAATGCTCTTCATCTGCAAATCTCCCATATTAACATAGCACATATAGCTAGATATGTCCATTAAAAGAAAGCTTTCAACTTATATATAAAAAAGTCTAATAATCGCATTACAAATAATACAGAATAACGAGGAAAATAAATAAAAGAGCGAAACTTAAATGTTTTAAGTAGAAGTGATAAATACCCATTACAATAGTTGTTTGCATAATTAAAATAGAACTCCTTAATGTTATCATAAGCAATATCCAAAGGTAACATTTGCTTTGATTCATAATTACCAGTCAATAAATCATTAAGTTTTTTATCAAACTCTTGGGAATTAATTACTGCACAACGCAATCTTTGTCCCTCTGATTTTCTATACAAAGGATCATTACATAATTCCTTAGCATATGCAAATAGTGTATCTAAATCATTTTTGGCAATCGGTGCTTCATTATGATAATTAACAATGCCATCCACCTCATCCAACTCTACTCTCTTTTTTGCATAAGCCAAAATTGGTTTACCAAAAGCAGCTGCATATTGACACATTAGACCTCCAGACAAAGGATATGTACCATAATATATATCACAGTTTCTAAAAAGTTGAGATATATCCTTTCTATATTTAGATGTATATACGCGCTCTCCATTCTTCATTCTAAGGATACGTTTTTTTATCTCCCTTAATGATGTAGATGCAAGAAAGACAATCGAATTTGGGTTATCATCTAAAACTTTATCCATGATGTCAAAGAATAAATTCTCCTCATCTAACATTTTATACTCTGTCCCTCCTGTAAAAATCACAACTTTCCCTGTTCGATCAAAAGGGAATCCTTGAAAAGGTATATCGTCGGATATGATAGGATAATAAGGTAAATAAAGCAATTGACTCAACTTCACCCCACGTCTATCTACCGAAACTGAAGCTCCATATGGTCTAAATTCTATCAAATAATCAAGCATTGATTTACCAATCCAAAATGTGTGATCATTAAAATTAATATTATAACATGGGCATTGCTTAGCAGCCATGACAGCAATTATTAACCGTGCATCCCATGGCCATACATGAGTCAATATTTTCGTTGGATTAAAATTACGGATTTCTCTCGCCACCTCCTCCGTTGTATCCATTAAAGATCTTGACTCCTCAATTATTTTAATGGTAATATTTTCTTTATCTTGCAAATAGGCTGGAATTTCTGTAGAACCAATTCTAACCCCATTAATTTGAACAATACGATTTAATACGATTATTAAAACAGGAACTCCGACCTTGGCCAATGCTTTACTATATTGTTGAGTCACTTCCCCTCCATTTATAGTTCTGTTACAAACAAGCACGATACGTTCTTCTCCATTATTTACCGTGAATCTATCCTGCAGCAAACGTTCTTTTATACTACAAGATATATTTTGCAGAAGAAACTCCAAATCTTCATCAACATATTTAAAATTATAATTATAAGCCCATTGTGCAGCTACTTCTATATAACAAATACTCTGTTCCAAATGCCCACTTTGCATCTTATCAGAAGCTTTTTGTTTTATTATCTCAAAAATGTCTATTACTTGCCTTTCTGTCAATGTACCCTTTTTCATAATCTATGCCACTTTAGCATTCTATTCTGTTCACAAATAATCTAAACTTATTTAAACTATCAGCTTATCTAGTTTTCTATATAGTTATGAAGTATATACTTTAGTTTTGATTTTCAACGACAAAACAATCTACGTTCTCAACACTACAAATTAATATTAAAATAAAAGAGAATTTATAATCTTACATTATCTCTATTATTGCCTCATAATACCCTATAAACGATAATTTTCCTAAATATGACAACCATGCAAACCGTATATATTACATAGTTCACAAAATATGCTTGTGTTATCCCAACCACTCCATTTAGATTCATAAACAAATATCCTAATACCACGAATAAACCAGAAAATACGACTTCAGTTGCAATAAATGTTTTAGTCATAGATTTTGCTACCATCAAAAAAGCTAACAACCAACTAGATATTTTAAAAAAGTCTCCTAACAATTGCCAAATAAACAAGCTCTCCATCGGATAAAAATCTGGAGAAAAAAGTATCATAACAACAAAATGTCTCAATAAATATACAAGAGTTAACCCCGATAATAATATAGGAATAATGACTTTGTAACACTTGAATATTTCATACCGTAATTCCGAAATTTCCTTTATCTCTGATAAACGAGGTAAGTAGTAAATACTAAAAGAGGTGGTTATCACCATTAAGTATACGTTTGAAATACGATTCATTGCTTCCCACCATCCAGCTTCTGTCATAGATATTTCAGAAATAACATATCCACGTAATAACATTTGGCTAACCGGAACAACTGATAATGAGACTAATGTCATAGCTGAATAATTCAGGAAACGTCGAAGTATCTTCCTATCTAACCTCTCTCTATAATAGATGACAGATAGCCATGGAGCTTTTCTACATATCCAAAATGTAACAAAAAACACCACACTCTGATAAGAAACGGCACTAATCAATGCACCTTTCAATCCCATAGAAAAAACAAAACATATAGTAAAAAGTAATCCAACTATAGTCCCTGATATATTCACAATCACATATCTTTTAAACTCTTTATATCCATTTAGGATAGAAATTAATAGAGTATTCAGAGTGTACAGAAATATTGTAAAACCAAAAATTAAGAATACATATCCATATTCATCAGAAAGCATTACCAAACGACTAAGTTGATTATGTAAAATTATTAACCCTAAACTCACTATAAAAGTGAAAAATAAAGTTATCTGTAAAGCATTGGATAGAATTTTTTTTATTGCAGATTCATCTTCTTTATATTCTGCTACATATTTCGTTATTCCACTATTAATTCCGCCATTAGCTACTCCCAATAAGATAGTTGAAAAATTATTCAATTGACCTAATAGAGCAATCCCACATGGACCTATAATAGAAGCCACAACTTTTACGCTTATTAATCCTGTAAGCATACGCACTAAGGTAGATATAGCATTAAATGAAAACACTTTTACTATATCCTCTTTCGCTGTACGTTTAGCAAAAGAGGCAAACTTATATATCATTCCCACTTGTTCAGTAAATCAACAATAGTTTTTATCTCCATATTCATCATTATTGGGCTTAATGGCAAACTAAGTTCTTCATTATGAATTTGTTCCGTAATAGGGTACGAAAGTTTGTTCCACTCCTTAAAGCACTCTTGTTTATGAGGAGGTATAGGATAATGAATAATAGTCTGTACACCATTGTCAGCTAAATACTTCTGCAATTCATTACGTTTTTTTACACGAATAGTAAAAATATGGAATGCATGAGTATCCCAGTCTTTTATTATTGGAGTAATAATTGCTGGATTAGTTATATGATCAATATAATATCTTGCAAATTCCTTACGAATAGCTAAATCTTCATCCAAATGCTTTAATTTCACATTTAGCACAGCTGCTTGTATCTCATCCAATCGACTATTGCGTCCACAATATTTGAATACATATTTTTTATGTGAACCATAGTTAGCAATCGCACGAATCACCTTTGCTAATTCCTCGTCGTTAGTTGTTACTGCACCAGCATCTCCTAATGCCCCCAAATTCTTACCTGGATAAAAACTATGCCCAGCAGCATCTCCTAATGAACCTGTCTTTCTACTCTGATATATACAACCATGAGCTTGAGCATTATCTTCCACCAACTTAAGATGATATTTATTACAAATATCCCCTATTTTATCAGTATAGGCACATTGGCCATAAAGATGAACAATTAAGATACCTTTTGTGCGCTCTGTTATAAATGCTTCTATTTTGGAGTCATCTATTTGATAAGTCTCAATATTAGGTTCTACCAAAATAGGGATTAACCCATTCTCTGATATCGCTAAAATAGAGGCAATATAAGTATTAGCAGGAACTATTATTTCGTCACCAGGATGCATTACCCCCATTTCTATATAAGCACGAAATATCCAAACTAATGCATCTAACCCATTTGCACAACCTACGGTATATTTAGTCCCAATATACTGGGAATAATTTACCTCAAAATCTTCATTTTCCTTCCCTTGAAGATACCAGCCTGAATCAATAACACGACTAACCGCTTCATGTATTTCAACAGAATATCTTTCTGTTATTTTTTGTAAATCTAAAAATTTAATCATAAGCTAATTTTTTTATTTCACTATCTGAAAAATTTCGAATCAGTTTTGCCGGTGTTCCGCCAACTATTGAAAAATCAGGAAATGAAGTTGTTACAAAGCTACCAGCTGCAACAACACAAAATTTGCCCAATATAACCCCTGGCATAATAATTGCCGATGCACCAATCCATGAATGATCTCCAATAGAGACTTCTTTTTTATATATTGGATAAATTTTTTGCATTTCACTACTAGCATTTGGACCTGAATCTACCATAATATTAACATTTTGAGCAAAACTTACATATTTTCCTATTGTTAACTTTGCAGAAAACCCATTTAAGATACAATTCATCCCAATATAGGTATTAGCTCCAATTTCTAATAAATTATTAGGACCACCATATGCAGATACATACTTGGCTATTCTTACATTATTTCCTATAATTATATTATTAATCGACGATGAGGGGTCTAATTGCACATTTTCACCTAGCATAATATTAGCATAAACCATCTTTGAAATATTTTAGTAAAGTTATCATATAATCCAAATGAAACATATCGAGTTGTTGATGGACTGGGATATAAAATGCACTTTTACCATAAAAAACACTTGATTCAACACCATTGTTTTGCATAAAAATCTTCAGTGAATTATAGTCTATATTATCCTCCCATTTAAATAAAAAGACACCTGGAATGCTCTTCTTCTCCAATAAAAAAAACGGAGAGATCCCTATATATGAAAGCTTTTCAGACAAATATGTATAATTAAATAAACGCCGTTCAGCAATATAATCTATTAATGGTATATTTCTTGAAAGATTCTTTAAAATATAATCTTGATAACGTGATGGTATCATATTATCAGAAGGAAATTGCATTTTATTTGAGACTAAAACACCTCCTATTTGCATTGGAAAAATTTTAGGTAAGCTATATATTACAAAATCACCTATTTTTCCTATCAGTGAATGTTTATCTTTAGAAATAAAAGAATGTGCACAATCTTCAATAATCGGTATATTATATTTTTTCAATTCATTTAATCTCTCACAAGGATACCCAAACTCATGATTAATAAAAATAATCTTAGTCCGTTCTGTTATTTCTCTAGACCATAAACAATATTTCTCTATTTCTCTAGTAACACAGCTACTTATATAATAATTACCAGATGTCGTTAATATCGTTACAACATCATCATGAACTAGATCGTAATATGACAAAGCCAAAGAAATTGCATCACGTGCTTTTATGGTCAATAAATATTCCCCAAATCTTTCACGCAAATATTCTTTAGCAATCTCTATATCTACATTTAAACGATTCAAATCCTTCTCGATGAAAGGAGAAATCCGAATGGTTGGAGTTACTTCAACAGTAGGATTAATGATAAAGCCATCATAAATATCAATCTTCATAGTTCATATTCATAAATATCATAAATAACTCCCCGCCCCCCGAAGCCTTCCTTCTGAAAAATCAAGGCTTCATTCAAATACTCACCATTATTTTCTGTTGACTGACCAAAATCAAAATATTCGCAAGTTGCATATTGTGTATTAATCAAATAATCAAAAAGCAAGTCTAAAGCCCCAACCTCTTTACCTTCTAAACTGGCTGAAATATACTGTGTATGAACAATATGCCCCATTAGATACAATAAGGTTCCCCCTATTGCACGTTCTCCTTGAAAAGCTAAATATAGAACTATATTCTCCGGAAAACGAGATTTTAATAATTGCATTTCCTGAAGTGTATGAACAGGTCTCACACCATATCTATTTTTCAGATTTGTATTTAATATATCCCAAAATAATTCTAAATGATCGCTTTCTTCTATTCTTATTTCATTCTTCAAAGCTTTGCGAATACCAGACCTACGAGATTCTATAAATTTCACTTTATTACTTAGAAAGATTGTTGAAGAAATATTTCGAGCAATTAATCTACATCCAGGAATTCTAAATAAAGCATATAGGTCTTCTTGCGCTGGCAATTTATGATAAATATATGGAATTGCCTTATAAATGACTTTCACAATCCCCTTTTCTTTCAAATAACAATTAACAGCATCCAAAACTTCTATTAAATCCGAAACTGTTACTTTAGAATTTATAATAAAACCACCATAAGTCAATCCTTGATGAGAATATAGAATGTTATCGACTTTGTTTGCCGGTAAAAGACAATAAAGTTTAGAATTTCGATATATCATTAAGGAAAAATCCTGAAATCGCTCTGAATGGTAATCCATATAATTTCTGTCGAACAAAAAAGTCCCATTCTTTGAATTATGGACATACTGATTCCAAACTTGTATACAATCTGGTTTATATTGTTGTATTTCAATCATAGCGCATTTTTATATACTAAATAATCATCATAATTTCTTATATAATCTTTCTCATTATAAGTATCGGAAGCTAATACCAAACAAATAGATCCTGAAGAAAAACCCTGTTCAGAAGCCCATATTCCAGGGGGAATATGTAATCCATAAAAAGGACGATTCAGTAATACAGTACGCTTATTTACTCCATCATCAAGTACTACCTCAAAACTACCACTACCAGCAATAAGAAATTGATGACATTCTCTGTGAGCATGTGCTCCACGAGCTTCTCCACCAGGTATATCATAGCTATAAAACACACGTTTTATCTCAAAAGGAACATTCAAACCTCCATGAATAGGGGTTATATTTCCCGCACGATTCTCTATTTTAGGAAGTTCTATGATAGAACAATCATATACTGTTGACTTACCCATTAAATACTTTCTTAAATTGTTCATAATCATATATATAATCATCCGCATTAAAAGGAGTAGATGATAATATTAAAGCAAGTGAATTTGTTGAAAAATTTTCCATTTTCCGCCAAAATCCTTTCGGTACATATAATCCATAATAAGAACGATTTAGATGAAAAATATTTTGTTCTTTCCCATCATCAAGAAGTACATCAAAACTTCCAGAGAGAGCTACTATAAACTCTTGATTTTCTCTATAAGCATGACCTCCGCGTTTTTCTCCTCCAGGAACATCATAAATCCAATATGTACGTTTTATTTTAAATGGTATATGATTTTCTTCCTCTATAATAGAAAGATTACCTCGTCTATCTAAAATCTTAGGCAAATCTATAATTCGAGCTTCCATATTTCTATTTTTTACAACATTTTTCTTAGAAAGAAAGACTATTTATATATCTTTCCTTAGTATGCATTTTTTTCTCCAATAAGTGCATTTATCACAGTCTTATAAATAATATATAAGTCAAGTAATAGTGTCCAATGTTCCATATACCAAATATCAGCCTTAACACGACCCTCCATTTGGGACAATTCTCTAGTTTCACCACGAAAGCCATGTGTTTGTGCCCACCCAGTTACTCCAGGCTTGATAAAATGACGTACCATATATTTATCAATTAGCTGTGCATAAATTTCAGTATGAGCTAACATATGAGGACGAGGCCCCACTATTGACATTTCACCCTTAAAAACATTTATAAATTGAGGCAGTTCATCAATGTTATAACGGCGAATGAAATCTCCAAATTTTGTTTTTCGAGGATCATCAATCGTTGCTTGTTTACTATCAGCTTCTTCATTTACTTTCATAGAACGAAATTTATAACACTTGAATTCCACACCATTCAAGCCTGTCCTCATTTGTGTAAAAAAGATAGGTCCAGGAGAAGTTAGTTTAATAATAATCCCCACAATTAGATAAATAAATGGGAAAATAGTAACTAAAAAGAATCCTGACAAAACTATATCAAACACTCGTTTCAATAGACGATTCTCCATTTTACTAAGCGGTTCGTACCGTAAATTAAGAATCGGCATATTTCCTACCATACTATGACAAATACGCCTAGGAAACCCCTTAAAAACATTAGGAACACCATGAAAATAAAGTAAGTGATTCTCGCAATAATTTGTTATAGGAACATTATAACGCCCCTGTTCCACAGACAAAGAACAAAAGATATGCTTTATATCAGTCCTTCCTGCCATAAAATCCGCAAAACAGTCAGGAGTACCTAGATAAGGACACTGTGAGGATAACTCCTCATTAGGGAGAATATCAAAATAGCCGACAACTTCATAGACAGATGCCAAAGAGCTCTCCATTTCCTCATATAGCATCTGCATATTATTACCTCCACCTACAAAAACTGTATAATGTTTATGATTACCTTTAGCACAATAGCTAATTAGCAAATGACGAATAATGATACGATAGATGCTTAAAATAACAAAGAGAATAAAAAAATAAAGAACAAAAAAAAGTGGAGAAATAATAGAAATTCCGCTAAAAGCCATGATACATGCCCAAAAGACTGAAAATATTATAATATTCTTCAATACACGTAACACTAGCTGGTCTGCACGAATCTCTCGACTATTCCAAGCTTTTCCACGAGATACCGAGCATGCCAAATAGCAAAGACTTAGTGAAGTCATCATAAAAGAAGCAGTACAAGAAAAAGGTAAATATATGAATACTTTTTTCCAAAAGAAAAGGAATTGATACAAACTAAAGTTCAGTATGATCAAATCTCCTAAAACAGCAATAAGTTCTACTATTTTATTTATCTGGTTAGTTGATGCCATATCACTTTACTTATTGATCTTAAGCTCGCATATCTTTAAATTTATTCAAAATATCTTTCCCAAATAAATTCCATGGTATGACAATACAAACAGAAAAGAAAACAAAAGCCAAAACATATATTTTCTTACTGGTTCCCGAAGGATTCAATGGTACCACTGCAGGCTCTATAACAGCGAATACAGGTTTCTCCTCCTGAACTTTAGCTCTAGCAACTTGAAGCTGATTTGCAACCTGACTATACACTTGATACGCTAAACTCATATCATTCTGTAATCGCTCCTGTTCAGCACGCGCACTCTGAAATATGATATTGTCATGAGAATCTACATAATTAGCATATTTTCTCTGGGCAGTATAATACTCTTGTTGACGTTCTTTGAAGAGTTTCTCCAAATAAAGACAATCTTCTTTAGCCTTGGATGTACGATAGTCTATAATGTACTCTTGCAATTTTCTTACAACAGAATCAGCAACTACCGCAGCTACTTTAGGATTTTGTAAAGTCACAGCAACCGTGGTCATAGATGTTTTCTTATCTACAGAGGCAGTTATCATTTTCTTTAAAGTTTCAATCTTCCTTGACTCTTTCTTAGATAATTCAATTATCCCCTGATTGATTTTATCTGAAGTTACTAATTCGTTATTTTCTTCAACAAACAATGACTTCATTCCACCAATTACCATACCAGGGAATCCAATTACATAATTCCACCATGGAGAAGATTCCTCATCCAAATAAATATTCAATGTCATATTTTCATCTTTCGATACTGATATTTCCATTGTAGAAAGTTCTAGTAAAAAAGGAGTAGAAGAAACAATATCGGCAGACAAAGAAGCATTCAATGCATCAGTACCATCACCCATGGCAACTTCATTTCCAAGGAAAGAAGCTGCCAAACCAGATAAACCATTGCCCTTATTACTTCCCATCTCTGGAGAAAGAGTAACTTCAACTGTGTACTGTTTAGGAATACTGATTGCTATAATAATGCCAATTATCAAACCAATACCAGCAACTTTATAGATTGTCTTACGAATACCTATAATCTTACGAAGAATATCCATTAGATCAATTTCGATCTCTTCATCTGTATGGTTACTCTGCTTCTGTCTTATTTCTTTTTCAGATTCTCCTTCTATCATAGTGGTATAAGCTGTTATCTTTTATTTTTTGATCAGATTAGCAATAGATGCAACCATCATTCCCAAAGTGCTGAATGTAGTAGCGTAACCTAGAATATTACCTATATTAGTACGCTTCTTTGATTTACTGGGAACAATTATCTCACACCCAGGCTCAATCTGTTTCTTACCACTACCTTTCACTTTAGTTACCTGGCCGTTCATGTATACGATAAATTTCTTACTCTTCTTTGCATTTTCAGAATAACCACCGGCTTGATTCAGATAATAATCTATATTCTCACCCTCTATATATGAAACTGTATTCGGAACCATTACAGCACCATTAATTGTAACCGTATTATTGTTCTTCGGAATAGAAATCACATCACCTTCACGCAAGACAATATCTGCTGTACTACCAGGA